>Ga0126342_10022221_pt1 | contig 10502 bp, 10 predicted proteins | sample Cyp1metagenome_FD_92528 | JGI IMG/M metagenome (GOLD analysis project Ga0126342, IMG submission 92528) | Coral microbial communities from Lord Howe Island, Old Settlement Bay, Australia - Cyphastrea 1 metagenome | ecosystem: Host-associated > Invertebrates > Cnidaria > Coral ...
AAACCATGGGTAAACCATGGGTAAACCATGGGTAAACCATGGGTAAACCATGGGTAAACCATGGGTAAACCATGGGTAAACCATGGGTAAACCATGGGTAAACCATGGGTAAACCATGGGTAAATCAGGGTCTCGTGGCGTTTCATGACTGACATTTCTTGGGCCTCGTGATCCTCGTTGGCCTAGACTTCACCGTGGTGCAAAGCGCTTCGGAGTTGCAGATCGATGCGCTGGAGACCGTTGGGACTGGGACTGGTCAAGGTAATGCCGTAATCCTCGGAGTCGGAGAGTCCTAAACCATCCTAAACCCATAGGAAGAAACCACACCCAGAGACCCATGATTTGGGATCCCTATACCAATCTCAGTCCACATGGTCACACCCAAATCTTGAAGTGCGAGTAGCTGGACTTTGGTGTCAGCAATGTGTTGGAAGATTTTGAAAAACACACTCTGTTTATCTTCCAAAGCTGATCGCGTAAAAATATCAAAACGATCGGCTTCACAGTTGTGGACATGCCAGGAGCCAATAGGTTTTGAGTTCCAAGACTCCTATGCTTACGCAAACATCAGCCAGAGAGCGAACAGCAGCATGGGAAGAAGCGTGCCACAGGCCAGCGATTCCAACGAGAAGACAACGGGATGAAATGACAACTCCTAAAGATTTTTATAAGGTATTATATATTACTGTACCACATGAATTTTGAGAAAACCTAAGGTATCGCAGAAAGCAGTGAGCTTCTCTGGTTTCATTTTCTCTTCCTGAAGGTTGGCTGGTTGGCTACAGCACATTGTTGGACATGTCACACATACCTCCAGCTACTTACCTTCACGGCAGGCATCAAGGCAGGTGCCTAAAATGGGTCATTTTACAGCCAAAATGGGATGAATATCCTCTAAAGGTTTCCGTTATCCATTGGAATATCAATGAAAACCAGATTTAAAATCTTGGTATCCCTATCCCAATCATCCAGCTATTGGGGACCCATGACTTAGGACACCCCCATATCATTCCATATCTACCAGCTATATCCAGCTGCCGTAAAACCGCCCAGATCCTGCTGGCCACGTGGGATGCCTTTCGACTGGTGATCCTGGCGGATGGTCGGAAGCCTCAGCCGAAAACATCACATATGTAACAGATTAAGATCTATACAAAACTATACAACCTTAACACAATGTGCATTGATATGATATGATATGATATTGATACAATCTTAGCTTCGGATTTATAAGGTGGGCGCACCCCCCCGCAATAATGTAACGCTTACCCGCATTTTTTTTCATAAATATACGTAAACATACACACACAGACACATACATACATATACATAGACAATCATAGATATACATACATACACACACATACACATACATATACATGCATATATATATATATATATATATACACATACATTACACACATACATAAATATACATACATATACAGTACACACAAAAACATATACTGTACACAACCATATATATATACACATATACATACACATAATATATATATATATATACATATGTATATATACAAATACATTTTTATATATACATTACATTACATTACATTACATTGCATTGTATTGCATTGCATTACATTACATTACATTACTACACATATACACACATATACACACATATACATATACATGATACTGTTGCTGTTGACAGCCACGGCAAGAAAGGAGAAAGGGATGAACCCCTAGAGGGGTCGATGTAATTCGCCCATGTGGGCGGCTGCAAGAAATTTTGACCCAGACCGGCTGCTGCCTTGCTTCTGGCTGCTGATCCTGGACTCCAAACCTCTGTGTTTTGGGGGTCTGAAAATGGTCTGAAACCCATTGGACGCCCCATTTGCGCCTTCAACTGTGACCAGGAAGGAAGGAAGGGAGGGGGAGAGGGGGAGCCAATCATAGGAAATTGTCCCACAAGTATTTCCGTTTACGAAGTTTTTAGTCGGACATTTTCTTGTAAATGGAGGTTTTACTCGCTGAATGCATGTGATAAGCTTTGCTAGTTGCGCGCCCCAAGCGGCAAACGCCTGTCTTCATTTGTTGTTAAGCAAGGTGTGCAGGATAGCTTAGGGTCTGGCTGTTTGGTTTGCGAAGAGTTGCTTTCTTTCAGTCGACAGAGCGCGGGCGTTATGGCAATACAGAATATATGGATCATCATAGATCATTATCTGCACCTCCTGTACATACATTTGTCCACAAGATGCATGTAAGTAATATGTAGTATACAGTATGTAATTATATATAGTTTTCTTTGGCCCATTATTATGTTATTGGTACGGTACCCATTGTGCTATTTAACACATATCCCTGTTTTAGTGCTACAGTGCATGCCAATAGTTCCAAGCAATTAGAGCCACGCTGTGTTTGTTTGAGAGTGCTTCTTTCTTTGCATGTATTCTGCTGACTTTTAATGACTTTTCGGAGTACACCCAATTGGCATGATATCTGTGAAGCCTTTGCAACTCTCCACACTTTTTAAATTTTTGGCACAGGGGAGTTACCTCTCACACCTTTTCATGCTGTAGACAAGGAATGGCTGACTCAAAGAGCACCTGCCATGATAACTGGACGACCCTGGAACTTCAACGTCCGAACCCCTCCATGATACCATGCTGCCACTCGGAAAACTCTTGGCCCAGCCTTCGACAACATCCACCTCACCATTACGGATGTGAAAATTTCGGAGGCAGTGGATAAGGGGTGGCTGTTTTGCTGAACTGCATTGTCTGTTTTCACAGGGGTGGAAACGTTCTAAGCCCAATGAAATTTACAACCCTGGGAAATATGGGATGGGTCGAACCTGCCAAGAGCGAATGACACAGGTGCCTGGAGCCTCCAGATGGCGATTGTCCACTTGGGAGCTACCAGAAGATGACAAGTGGCTCGGTTGCGCCACCAACGGCAGAAGCGGTGGCGCTGTCCCTGATGCTGCTTCACTGGGTGGACTTATCAATTGCCGTGGTGCGATACATGAGATAATTACATGAAATTCCGTTGGATGAGTCCCACAATGTCCCACATGTTTGCGATTCCCCATGGCTGAGACGGTGACGTTTGATGACGTCTGCTCGTCTGAGGGAAGGCACGCCCTACATCAGAGATGAAGCTTACGTGCAGGCCCGCACAGCCTTGGAGTGGCAGTTCTGGGTGTCTAATGTGTCTCCACCTTCCATTTGGGGGCATGGTGGACTCCTAAAAGCATCCTAAAGGAAATTGTATTTAAATCTGAAGGATGGTCACAATGGCAAAGAAAACCACTGAAGTTGGTAAAAGAGACACCCGCAAACTTGGTGCAGGGCTTTCTGGTCCCGGGCCAACTTCAGGCGTGGCAGAGGGTTTCACCATGGCAGATGGTGCTTGGGATGACGATAAGCAGCCATTGACATTTGAAGATGCTCAACTTGCTCAACTTTCACTTTAAATTATCATCCCATGTGCTTGTGTTTTTTTGTGCCTTCCGCAATTTTTGGCCCCATTGAACAAACAGTATTGAAACACCCAGTGCCACTCTTCATCATTCAATGTTTGCCGGAAGATGCCGGAAGCTATCCTGTTGAAATTGTGTTGCTGGAACTAGTTATTTGTTGGAAATTGGCAGGATCGTAACATTTCTTGGTCAAAACTGCCAAAAAATCCCTTAAGCCAATTCATTGAAATTCATTGACAATGGTACGGTGCAATTCAGGATGCGCTGGTCCGCTGCCACCAGGTCTTCAATGCCTTTGGACAAACTGGACGAGAAAATGCGGCCATCTTGGGGCGAGAATCGGAGCCTGGGATGCAGCAAGTCGTTTCTCTTTGAGGGGGAACCATGGGGAAACCAATTGCTGAGGTGCCCCCCAGTTCCAACAACCATGCTTGGGAGTCCCCTTGAGCCTCAGGATTTGTTCTTTGACATGACCTCCTCTGCACCGATACCAGCTGGAAGTGACCTGTTGGTAGCAGCAGGAGGTGCGATTTGCACAGCCTGTGATTCATCCTGTGCACTGTTAGATCTGTTACTTACGGATGGCACAGGGGCCGGACCTGCTGGATTCAAGCTGCCCTGACCTTACCTTGATAATCCTTGATAGGCGGCTGGCTTGTCCTTTGGTGCAGTCTTGTTGAAATCAAAAGGATGAAACATGGGTTTGAGAATTTTGGATATTTTGGTCCTGGTTCAAAATGGATCAACCTGCTGAAAGGAAGGACTTGCGCCTTTGGAATTCCCTGAGGATCCATAGGCCATAGGCTTCTGAGTGTTTAGCAAGTGGTAGGTGCAGCAGGGTGCAGCTCCCTGCATCAGAACCAACTTTCGGGCCAAAGGTTCAGTGAAACGGCAGAGCTCTGGACTTTAAACTCGGTCACTGGAGTCCTGACCTTGGAGCCATTTTGATGTTCACCAGGGTAGGGTTTGACAGCCACACTAATATGAGTCATAGATGTCAGGTGAACATCATTTTGCATCAGCGTCCAGTTGAGGCTGCCGAAACAAAGCTTGGCGAGTGGTACTGCACTGGAATGCCCGGTGCTTAGTTTGAGGCTGTTGACGGTCAGCTAAATATGCTAAACACTACGAATGGCCAAAATGAGAAGTCGAACATAGTTGAACGTTACCGTGTCTATGGCACGGTGCAACTGCAACTGAACACAGGGAACCCTGAGCTATGGTAGGGGATGCATTTTTGGAGTAGCTTGATGCTAGGCAGACAAACTGACAACACCCACGAGCATTTCCAGAATGCAGTTCTACTTGGCGCAATCAAGGGAAACACAGGAAACAAAATACGAAACCCTTGGAATGAGACAGGAGCACGCTGAGACAGGAGCACGCTGACCTTGTGCCAAGGCGGAATCTTTTTGACCCGGAGAACGAAACAGCGATGAACCTCACGAAGGTCTGCATGCACAGTTTGCTCCCGGGACACTTTCTATATGGGCATGGATCAACAGCTATTATACCAGGTACCATTTCTACTTGAAACATACATATTTGTACTATTTTTTTTTGGTGGATGAAGATGCATTTACCAGCTATTTTGATGTTCACCAGGGTAGCTCGGTCTTGAGCCATAACCATTGGACGATCTCTCAGGAGATGTATTTGCCACATCCTTCTGCCTGTGAATGGGACGAAACGCGCCGGGAGATGCTCAACAGCTTTGACTATAGCCGAGATGCCAAGAGCTCCTGATGGATTTGACAACTGGAAATCAAGGGGATGAAGACTGATGTATTGACTGTATTGATGAAAATTGTCTTGTCCCCTAATATGAAATACGCCCCAAAATGAATAGGACCCTTTTTTTTCCTTCACCGGGGGTTTCTCGGAGGTACGGAACATAGGGCAAAGGGACTACAAGGACCCACATTAAAACCTGTGCAACAAAAAATCCGCCCCCCTAACATTATAAAAAGCTTGTTCTATACACTGTAGTGACTGTAGTGCCACTATTTCAATACACTAGAATCATTACTCACAGGACGAGGGGTTTCCCGGTTCGGCCGCCTTGGGCGAAGCCCCTTCGGGCCCAGAATCCCAATGACTGGCAGAGCCATTCCGGGACCCTCAGTCCTGGCTGTAATATTACTATGTCAGATATTTTATACTAGTCAACAAGAATTCCAGCCCCAGTATTTCATGACTCATCAACAATATTTCAACAAAATAAATAAATAAATAATAATAATAATTACATACAATTACTAACATCAATGGATTGGTTTCAGGGAAAATCTAACCGGAAACCACAGGTATTTTCCCATTCAATATGGAGTTTTCCTGTAAATTTTCCCTGAAACCAATCACTACAACAACTATATACCAATTACATCCAATTAATGTGGGTGAAACAATGACCACCCATTCGGGAATGGTTTGTGCCACCTATAAAAATGGTGATGACTGAGGGATTGTCTGAGGTGACCCTACTGCGGAGCGCATCGCCCAAGTGCCACTCGGCCAGGGAATGGAAGTGTGAAAATTCATCAGGCTATCATTGGAGTATCATGGAGGTATACTGAGTGGCAAAGATCCCGATGATTTTCCAATGAAATTCCAATGAACTCAAGCTTTGAACACCCAATTTAAGTTTGAGAGATATCAAGAGATTCTCCCGAAATTCTCCAGAATGGTGCTTATCAAACTAGCAGTATGACTTAAAAAAACGTGAACGGCATCACTCTCAGCACCAAGGGTCGTCTTGAAGATCACCACGGGTGCACCTGTGCACAGCCCGTTGAGGCTGAAGTTTAAGGCGCAGCACTTGGGTATTGATCGTGAATCTCAAAATCATGACAGGAGATGATCAACACCCATGATATTTAAGAAACATTGGCGTTGAACATCCATGACTACCAATTGCAGACACTTACATATTACAGTTACTGCAACTGATTACTGATTGGGATGCAAGGTTTTGATCCATATGAGTCAAGGAGGGCTCCACGAGGGTTCCACTGTTCATGGAACGGCCTTTCAACATGGATGAAAATTATGACGGTTTGTGTTGGTTGAAGAGTTCAATATCAGAGTCATCAGAGAGGCAGAGAGACATGAGGGAATATCAGTAATATCCCCATGATATTCCCATTCTATCCCTACCTATAGATACCTATAGATCATTTTCCCAGCACATACCCATATATCATATATTCTTGAGTTGTCCAGATCTTCCAACTCCAGCTGTGGACTTGTCAGGTACAAACTCCGACAGACCGGACCACATTCTTGCAAGAGCGAACGGGATCCCAGATGCTGCCTCTGAAACTATAAAAGAGAATCAAATCATAGGAAATCCCTTGCGGCTGCCACGTCGCCCGAACATGCTCTGCGCAGTGCTTCATCTTTCGTTGCCTAGGCAGTAGGATAGAATGGAAGATTCAAGGTTGACTTCCAATCTTGCCTGACATCACCATGTTACATGCACTGTTGTGAACGTCCAACACTGAAAGCTTCTTCGACATTGTACATGACCTTAGCCTTCCCACAGGGATACAGTATGAGACAGGTTGGCACATCGACATTGAGCTCGTCAACCACACCAACGGAATGATCAATTTGGTTACCACCAACGATGGAGTGTGAGCCTCAATGGACGTCATGAGGATGACCATGAGCAATGAGATGGTGATGGCAGACATGGCATATTCAAGACACTTCAAGACACCCACCAAAAATCTTCTCAATGAACTTCATGAACCATCGACCTATTCCTCTCTCCCTTCCTACACGTACCTGGTGACCAGCGTAGCTTTCGCCATTCTGATCACCCTGCTGAATGATGCTTTCTTGGTGAATCCTCGTCAAAACCTGAGAAAAAAGGGTCATCTCAGCTTCGAGTTCCAAGCCACTTTAGCATCAGCTTGGCTAATGTCAATATTGATTCTCTATGATTCTCTGACCTATCCCCAGTTTTCCCCAGTTTTTCTTGGCGGGGAGAACTCGCCGCTTTGATGCTCCAAATTTGTCGGGTATAACCCCCGACAATTGTCAGCAAGCTCTAGTACGTTCTTATCATCCAATTTTTGTGGGCTATACCAGTTATACCATCATCCCAGAATTGGTTTAAGTGAAAAAGACATAGGACCCCCTGTGTATTTGAGAAAAAACATGGTTTCCTGAGTTCCTGCATTTTTGTCTGTAAACCAATCCAATGCCCCTCTGCTTTACGACTTCGAAAGGCAATGATTTTGCATGTATCATCCCCAATCAAGATGCGAATGCTCCCCTTTTTTGATTGTTAAATCATGTTAAATCTGTAAATTCATGTAAATCCTACATCCCAATTGTTTGGATTTTGATGGTTAACTCCCCATTTTGATGCTTTCAACGGGGAGAAGTCCCAATCCTCGTTCCAGGACCCTGTGCCGCTGTCAGTGGTCACCCAACTGCCCACAGAGCCACCTCCTGAGCCCTCGCATGTGGCACCCTTGACGCGGGTCGAGGTGCATGGGCAGATCCAACAGCTGGAAATCCTACAGCATTCTCTTGCTTTCCCAATTAAGCATTGGCAACATTGGCATTCATTCTTTGGGTTCCATGAGTTCCATGTTGGACTTTGGTCATGTTTGGTCCGCTTGGCTTTGTCCTCTGGTTTTAGAGTCCAAAACTTACCGTTGGAATGGAGAAAACGATGATCGTATCCGGTTTTTGGAGGTCCTTTGGTGGTTGAACCACTGCAGTTTCAAATCCCAAAACCAGCCCTATGACACGGGGGAAATCCAAAAACCTTGGTTTTTCACACTTGTTCATCCATTTTCATCCATTTTTCATCCATTTTTCATCAATGAGCACTGGAGCCTGGCAGGTTGTCATCCAATTGGATCCTCTGGACACTGGGGCAGAAGCCTTTACCCTCACTGCACCGTTGGGACCCAGTTCTCCAGAGCGGAAGCGTGCCATGAGGAACAGATGGGAACAGGATCCGAGACATTTCCATAGTTGTGGTGGACATTTTGGGCAAGACTTCCCATCTCGGAAATTCGGCAGCCGATGAGCGTGGCTCAAGGGTAGTAACCGCTAGTAATCCTCATAGTTTCCCAGGGTCGCTCCAACGGACTTTGATGACTGGCAGTATTCATGAGTGCTCTCATTCTTAGTGCTTGAAGCTTGAAGTACTAGGTAATTACCTTGAACGAAGCCAGTGAAACTAGAATCACAATCGCATCCCCAGTTTGCTCGTATCCAGAAAGCAGTCTGACCGCTGCTTTGCAATCACTGCGAAGACAGCAGGAGCTCCAATGGATTAACGCAAGACACATATAGAAACATGATACTCATTGGGCATATATCACCCATATCTACAGTTACTTAGCATAACTTAGCTACATTTAGCTGGCCGAATTCAATTCCTCTAAGCTTTGCATATCTTGCCGCAGCACGACTGCTCCAGTTGCGTCGCCATGCCGCGTCCATTGAAGGCGAACCCTGTAACGGATGGCTTCAAGACGGCCTTGCAAGCCTTGCGTCAGCAACAGGACCGGGAATCCTTGGGACGTGGAAACTCCCCTGTTTTGTTTAAATACAACAGAAACGGCGCTAATAGTGACGGTCGAACATTTAGTGAAGTGAATAGTTTTGGGGCATACCCCGGAGTAGGATCACCCCAAGAACGAGGTAGGTCTGTAGCGTTTTCTTTTTCAGGTTAGGCTACCGGAGGGAAGTCCAGTTTGTGCACATCTCAGCCAATACGGATGTGCGATAATTCACATATCATTCACTTAAAAGCAGTCAGCGGCTTTAGATCGCTTTCTGAAGTCATGAGTTCATTCCAGTCAGCTTATACATACTTAACTTATATGTTGTGAATGGGTGGCACCAGCCCGCCGGAATATCTTGATCCAGGAGCAGTCTCTAGCAGCCATTGAAGCCTTGCTGGAAACTTGCGGCGTGGAAGCCTTCCAACCAAGTGAAAGTGCTGCGATCCAAGCGTATCCCATCAAGGACAGGACGGTGTTTGTGATGAAATGCAGACACGGCTTTGTCCGTATTGAAAGGGGTAAGTCAGTAATCAACATGGGCATTTCGTTTTGAACATGATTGCTGGTGCCCTTCGCAACGACGCGAAATATATGAAATTATATGAATATACAAATATACACGAATCACACAAACAGAACATGCTGTCCAAGTATGTCCAAGTGACATTTTGTCATTTTGTGTTTGGTCCTGCAGGGACGGGCCATACAGCTCCGATGTAAGGAGGATGAGCTCCCACCGCACAAGGAACCCGCAAAACAGGTGTCTCAGGAGAAACCTCCAACGCCATCGAAGCTTGGTACTGGATGATAGCACGACAAGGGCTGGGGCATTGAGATCCCACAGGAAACATAGGGAACCTCCCTGTCTTCATTAAGTGTTCCTATTTGGTGCAGCTGGGATCCTTGAGATCGCAAACTTACAGCTTTCGATTTGATCGCTTTGATCGTTAGAATTTTCTGAATCCTGTTGGTGAACTCGCAGCTGAGCTCGCAGCGTATCCCTACACCCTAAGAACATAATGGCAGGTTACTGAATCCTACAGTCTTGGTTTCAACAAGACGTTGTGGAAGAATGCATGTGTATTCTACTGACAATGCATGTGTATTAGGCATATAAAGGTATACTACTTTTTGTCGAAGGAAGTTTAGAAGTCAAACTTCCGACAATATGGATAGATGAAAAGCAGAGGTAGAAGGGCACCCGCATCACTTAGGGCAACACCAAACGCATCACTTCAGGCAACATCCAGAAATCACACACTGCATAAACAACTTTGGACGCTCACTTTGGGCAACACGGATTTCATCACTTTGGGCAACACGGAAAACATCGTTCTTATCATCATTACTTGACTCAGCCATTTAGGGTTTGGTTGGGGGGAGGGGTCATTCCACTTACATCATTACATATCATTACATATCATTACTTGACTCAGCCATTTAGGGTTTGCTTGGGGGGGAGGGGTCATTCTACTTACATCATTTCTTGACTCAGCCATTTAGGGTTTGGTTGGGGGGGG
>Ga0126342_10022222_pt1 | contig 10502 bp, 10 predicted proteins | sample Cyp1metagenome_FD_92528 | JGI IMG/M metagenome (GOLD analysis project Ga0126342, IMG submission 92528) | Coral microbial communities from Lord Howe Island, Old Settlement Bay, Australia - Cyphastrea 1 metagenome | ecosystem: Host-associated > Invertebrates > Cnidaria > Coral ...
TAATGGTATGTAATGGTATGTAATGGTATGTAATGGTATGTAATGGTATGTAATGGTATGTAATGGTATGTAATGGTATGTAATGGTATGTAATGGTATGTATGTATGTATGTATGTATTGTAATGTATGTATGTAATGTAATGTATGTATGTATGTATGTATGTATGTATGTAATGTATGTATGTAATGATGTATGTATGTATGTAATGTAATGTAATGTAATGTAATGTAATGTAATGTAATGTAATGTAATGTAATGTAATGTAATGTAATGTATGTATGTATGTGTGTATGTATTAATGTAATGTATGTATGTATGTATGTATGTATGTATGTATGTATGTATGTATTGTAATGTATGTATGTAATGTAATGTATGTATGTATGTATGTATGTATGTAATTTTATATATACACATTGACAATATATGTACACATTGACAATATATGTACACATATATATATAGATACACATACACATATCATACTACTATATAAATAAGAGGGGTTGCACGCCTCGTGCAGCGGCCCTACTTGTTGATCAAACATGTCCAGAGATGGAACCCTGCTCTTGGTCATGTTGTGACGATTTTCCATCCTGGATTCGACCAGATACCCTCCAAATATGGGTTTCCCAAAATGGGGGTACCCCAAACTCATCCAATTTAATAAGATTTTCCATTATTTATAAACCATCCATTTTGGGGTACCCCCATTTATGGAAACCTCCAAATATCATCAAATATGAGAGTTTCAGATGGGCACAGTAAATATCCACACAGTACGTGCACATAGGACATCATAGGACGGTATCAGAAGTGCACCCCTTTACACTGTACACCAACGATCGTGGTTAGAGAGATTCACCATCCGTTTTCTCTGGCCATGGATATCTCTGTTTCGGCACCTGAAGATACAGCTCCGGCAAATCCTTCTGTGCACGGCCAGGGGGGGTGCGTGTCTCATGGGGGGCCTGACACCCACTCGGCTTGAGTCCCATTCAGCAAGAGGAAAGTGTGTTCCCCCTTCTGATATGGTTTAGTGGGCATTTCATGGTTCTTAAGTGGGGCATACTTATATGTGTAATGCAAAACAATAATATTTACAATCATAATCATATTAGTAATAATCATATTAGTAATAATAATCGTAATGACAATCACAATAATATATCCCATAAAACACATAATATGATTATCATTACTAATATGATTCTGATTGTTAATATTACCATTACCAATGGGATATATTATTACTAATAGTAAAATACAATGACTATTCCATCCCCCTGGCATTGAACACCTCCATTCCAACGATCCCTGCACAATGATGGGAACTCTGCATGACTCTACCAGTTCGACCCGGAAAAATGTCATCCCACTGGAAGGGTACCCGGCCTGGTAAACGTTTACATAACGAATTGGAACATCACCATTTTTCATGGGAAAATTCACTATTTCTATGGTGATTTTCCATAGTTATGTTAAATTACCAGAGGGTAAATCCCATTCAATCAGGTTTCAATCATTTTTTTTGAGACCAGTTGATTTCAAGAGGCGATGAACAAATTCCAGCCGAAAACGCCCCCCAAAACGCCGAAAAACGACTGCGACCGCACCCGCCATGGGCCACATGGTTTCACAGGCAGCACCACAAGTTGACTCTGCTGGGGAGAAGTTCAGCCTGGAGATTGTTGGCGAAAAATCCACTGCTATACATGTGGATATCTATGTGTTTAAATTACATGTACACACACTACTATATACATACACCATATATATAATTATATATTCACACTATTATTTCCTATATTATATATATATATATATTTACACCAAATAATATATATATATATATATACACACTATATTATACATACACGCTGAATTCTATGTCATGATTCTAGGTAGCCATAGACATATTTATACATAGCTCCTTCTCGAAGGGAGAAATGGGACGATCATTTTTATCGGGATTTGATATGATTGAATAGCTGGTTGGTGGTGACTGGAACCATGGAATTTTGACTGACTTTCCAGAAACAGTTGGGAATTTGGAATGGAATAACATCCCAAATGACGAAGTCTATCATTTTTCAGGGGGTTGAAATCACCAACCAGTGATAGAAAAGATCCATTCAGACAGGGGATACATATATATATATACATATACATAATCTGTAAATAATCAATGAATTATCAATGATGATTCGCTATTTTCGATTGATGTTGAAGATATTTTGACCCAGTAATACGTCGCCAACCGCTGTGGCCACTGCATTGAAAAAGCTTGGCCCTTTTTTTGCTGGAGATGTGGAAGTTGAGGGGGGACAATGGGGACCAACAACGACAAGTGGTTGAAGGATTTCATATGTGCCATGGTGAAAACATGTTGTGTTTCATATTTTTCTTAATATTCTTTGGGTTTGGACACACTCAAATTGACTCCAGATTTTCAGACGCCTGCATTGATTTCCACTGATACCTGGGTGTTTTTTTTGATGCATAACCACACTGTTGCACAAATAAACACCCAGAAGGTATACCGTCGTACGGACCGTATAGCCAGTTATATGGAGGAGGTTGCTAAATCCACTTACAGAAATGCACATCATGGAAATTTCGGCTGGTTTCATCAAGCGTTTGATCCCTACCTCCAGAATTGACAGGGAAGATGCGATGTACGATATTTGATATTACTCTCTGGTAATTTGTTACAGTTTGCTATTGAAAATGGCACCTGGAAATACTGTAGTTGATTTACCTATTAAAGATGGTGATTTTCCAGTTCGCAAACTGAGTGCATCAGGATGATCAAGTCGCCATTTCACGTGAATTGGTGGTACCAAAAAATGAAGGTCTCGCCATAGGCGGGCATATCCCCCAATTTTTTTTGGCCTCAAAAATGGCCTTTAGAAAGGTACAGTACCTCAATTTTAGGCACCAAAAAATGGGCCGTTGATCATCGTTGATCTCTGAGGCCCACAGGCACCACACTGTACTGCAAGGCTGGGGGGGTAAATCGTAAGGGCCGCCTGCGACCGAACCATGGAAGAATGGTTTGTGGGGTAACAATTCCAAAAACCCCTTGCTTCAGGTGGTGAAATATTACAGTAGAATTATTAATGTATAATTTATCTAGATTGTCCAGATCTATACTCATGACATCATTCCTGTTTAATTTTCATGATCCTAGACACTCCATTGACCCATAAAAACGGGTACTTTGCCCCAATGAGTATATAGTAATTACACCAATTTTTGTGGGTACTTTGAGTCTCTTGGATAGCATACCTGCGGGTGCCAGTGCAGTCTAGTGAAAAGTGGATATATGGGGATGGGTCAATACCTATTATTACCATATTTGGGGGAATAACCATCTATTCACCAGCTATTTTAGAATACCTAGGGTACCAGGGTTTTGACCCATAACCATATAACCATAGTTGCAGTGCTTATATCATTGTTGCCCTGGTTATATAGCCATGAAAACAACCTTAGCTGCACCCCCAGTCGTCGTCGCTTTGGAATGATATGCTTTCCCATGGAAAAATCATCATGGAAAGTGCTTCAACGAGATTGAAATCAATGGAACATCTTAAAAGATATCAAACTGAAACATGATCCATTGAAAAAAATGAAAAATATCTTTTGCTATCCATTGAAAAATATCATGATATGGATAACCATTTTCAAACTGTTTCATTGATATGTCCCGAAAAAAAAATCAAAGTTTGATGGATCCATTCTTGATCAATGGACATCCCGAAAAGATACCCTCTGGTAATTTAACATAGCTATTGAAAATGGCCCAGTCGAAATAGTGGATTTTCCCATTAATAGCATGGTGGATCTTTCCATTGCTATGTAAACGTTTACCAGAGGGTATGGGTTTCACAGAAAAAAGATGCCCCGCAAAAATCCGAAAAATCGAACGTCTCCCCTGTCGAGGCGGGCCGCGATGGCATCTCGCTTGGGGACTGCCCTTTCACCCACAGTGTGCAGATGGCCCTAGGCGGGGTATCATCCACAGGGGATGATGATTCGAGGTGTCCTATATGGCTACCCCAAAAGGGATGGTTTTTATATCGTGGAAATTCCGAAGTCCAAGATGGATGATATGGGAATTTGTATGATAGGGTAGTTTTTGGGGATTTTATGTACCTTGTAAGATATTTATTTATGTACCCAATCATAATCCATTAATAGGGCCATAGGGATTAATTATGATTTTTATGTACCCATTGGAAGGGTTTTCATGATGTGATCCAGACAAATTGGGGAGATGCCCAAGAATTTCTGATTGCCCAGATGTAAGAAATTAGAGAGGCAGGCTGCAAGCCCACCACGAGGGCTACCTCATTCAGTATACAAGTGTTTTGAGCCTGGTTACAACATGTTACAACTGCATATCCAAACTTGGGGGTAGTGTTCCAGTTTTACAAGTGGCTACATAACCACAGAATACCACAGAAACGGCCCCAGATCCCAACAAACATAGGGTCAACACTATGGTTATTCCCTGGAAAATAATCCCTGGCCCTCCAAGAGGGTTCAATTTCTAAGGGAGATGGTTTCGGTAAGGAAAAACAGGTCCACCCTATTTTTTGATACATGGGTTGTGCTACTTTCTGCTTCCGATATATTTACCATTCTTAATCGCTTCATGTTTGTTGGTGAAACATGAGCATGCTTCGACCATGGAAGTGCATGTTTCTCCCTACGGTTTACCGCCATTTTTCACTGGTTCATGCTGAAACATGTTTAGACCATGTATTTTCCTTGGTTTTTCCCCATGGTCCCTGGTTGAACCGACCATGGTCGCTTCGTTCTGAATCACCTTTGAGCGCCTCCCACGATTCAGAGCGAAGCTTTTTTCAGGTCTGAAGAGCGTCTCCTACGAGGTGGTCCCCTGCACCCAGGCAACATTTTTTTGGGGGGAATAGGTACCATCTGGGTAACTTCATGGTATGGGGCTTTCCAATGGTACATATATTTAATGGTATGTATATACATACATATATATATATGGGGCTTTCCTTAGTCATGGGGGTACAAAATAGCTGGATGGTTTATTTCATGGAAAATCCACCCCAACTGTTACGGAACCTCCATATTTTTTTGGGGGAATGACCATCCAGCTCTACCAGCTATGACTTATAGGGTACCGACAAAGGGTACCAGGCTTTTGACTAAGCATATGGATGATTTCACCGGCTAGGGTATTTCTGTTCCAGAGGTGATTTCTCGTTGTTTTCGAGCTTTTTGAATGGTATACGGTATACCCTCTGGTAAATTAACAGTTCGACCCTGAAAATCACCAATTTTTAGTGGAAACTAAGCTTCCAACCCCTATCTGCCAGGGTCTATGTTAATTTACTGGAGGGTATCCGTTTTTCAGAATTTCTCGTTGCTTTTGAAGTTCTGGTCATGAATTCTTGAGAACATGGGGATTTGACACGATTCAACCAGATAAGTGAGAAATGCTTCACAGATCTTCACAGAATTTCTGGTCATTTTTCACATGACCCATATGGTAAAATGTTGGATTTAAGCTGCACAGCTGGTTTTCTCTTTTTTCTGGCCAAACATGGGGTGGGGGGGGTTGAACTGCCAGCCTTAAGGGCTCAGGATCTCGAGGGAACATACCATGGATCCACGAAAAAAAGATCACTACCCTAGGTTTTGGATTTTTTGTCCATACCAAAACTGGATAAAACTGGTCGTTTTTCAGAAATATGGACATCTATTTGACATCTATGATCGTTTCCAGAAAGTGACATAAAATTGGTGACCACTTTTGGGCTTTTCGCAGGACACAAAGCCAAAGTGGTTGGTCGAGGCCCAGTCGAAATGGCCAGGGTTGAGTTCCCGAGGGTGTTCTACCATGGAAATGGGTTGGTTGACCAAGAAATGAAGCAATTTTAACCATGAAAATCTGAAAAAGGGGATATCAACCAAGAAGAAGTATAGAACTTTAACATATTTATTAGCATGTTTTAGTGTCCCAAGCTGATCATAGGTGATCTCGATTTCTTCCTGTGGAAACAAAGCCCTCAGGCACCTGGCAATCCAAAATGGTGTAATGTAGCTGGAAACTCCACCAAATCCAATATTCATAGATGATTATAGATGATTAACATTGATTTACTTTTTGCAATCGGGGATTTTTCGTTGCTTTATGTTGCCGTGTTTGATTGTAGGGTCACTGAGAACGGGAACCACTTATAGGCCAAGTACACTTTCGACTTTTGAGCGGCCAATTGACTCAAATCCGATATGATGTTGTGGAGTTCTAACCTCCTCAACTTCGTCATTCCCAATTCAGGAAGGCAAACATTACAGCAACCCTGAAACATTGGATGTAAAAACAAACACAGCTTTCCTGTGTGTTCATTTTGTCTTGAAGCAACTGCACATAGCAACTAGCACGATCCCCCTCATCACTTGGAAATTGGCTAGTAACCAGATGTTTAGTATATAGGTCGTTTATCTTGCTTACCCACTAGAACAGCTGAGTTGTAACCATAGTTCCTCACCGATTATATCATATAAGCAAAATGTTTGAGATCAGATCACAGAATTGGATATAATATATACAGTTACAGCGGGATTTTCATGGGAAGCACTGAACCCTTGAGTTTGATGGTAAAAACACAGATTTCAACATTTTCAACCATCAACAATTTCTTGTAGCAACCCCAAGTCATAGATAGAAAAGTGGAAACCCACTTTAAATTTTGGAACATGAAGTACATCTCATCTCTGACATACTGGTTTCACTTCTAGAAATCGGCGGTTGCTATACATCAAACATCATCAAACCATTTTTCCTGGGTCAATTCCCAGGAGTGCGGAGGAAAGATGCCCTGTGTGTGTCACAAGGGCGAGCCCCATGTGGAAACCTCTGAAATTCTGGTGGGGTGCTGGGCAGGTGCCTTTAAGCGGGTTGCTTCATAAGACATCCCCGTGGCCTAGCCATGGAGGTTCATAACGACTAGTTTTTATTATTAGGCCAAATCCCATTTTTGTGCTGATCTTCTGTTGCTTTTCAATTGCCGCAATTGAAACAAGCAATTACAAGAAACAAAAACACACAGCTTGGGAATGGACCCGTGTTTTTATTTTGGGACATTTTGTAATCGGTGGACGTGGGGATATTCCATGTATTACTGGGGGGTATAACCCATTTACTAAGTGGGATGCACCCCGAAGTAGCCTTCCATTGACGTAAAACGCCACGAGAAAAGCGCCACAGGCGTGGATTGAGAAGGAATTTCCCAGCCCAGCACTGCAACCCACGGAGGCTTTGGCGATGGAGGCGCGGACACATGGGGATATTGGAATGTAACACAAAAGAATATACAGAGAGCATGTATCCCAAGCGAGATGGAGTACCATGAAGATTTGCTGAAATGTGGTACAGTGCTTGGACTTCTAAAATCTTCTAAAGGTTTGACACCTTGACCATAGTTTCCAAATTCCAACCTTAAATGTTCTTATATTTACAAGAGTTGAATGCCCAGTTTTAGTTTGTCGAGGGTTCGAACCAAGATATTGAACCAAGAATTACGGGTAGATAACTAATTAAGGTTTGGAATGCAACCACCACTCATCAGGAAAGCGGTTTTACTCACAATATAGTTCCTTTTCAATCTACTCTTGTCCTCGCCAGCATTCCAGACTACTATAGATTATTGCTTTTGTTGAGCCTTCAAACAACAGATCAATAATGACATCATAACATATCATAACATATCATAACATATCACAAGATATCATATCATAACATATCATAACATATCAAAACATATCATAACATATCATAACATATCATTGGAAAATGATATTCGCCAACATTTTGCCCAAGAGATTCTATTGACCCTTGATGTTTTTTTGGCGCAAGAAAACCCGTGAGGTGAAGTCTTGTGGTGTCTTTCCGGCCATCGCTCAGCATCTTGGGCCGATCCATCTGGTGGGTCGCTCCGTGGGTTTGTCATGGCCGTTTTAATCGGAAAATTGATTCAACATGATGATTCCCCAGTGGATGTTTTTTTTTTTGGGTACTTTTGCGACAAACAATCATGGGTGTTTTTTTTTTGTGAAACAGTGACCAACTTAAGGGATATATATATATAATTGTAGATATAATCAGCATTTTTTTATTGTGGATTTTGACCAGCTTATATAAGTGAAATAGATATGATGATATTCTGGACACTCCGAGTCCTGCGCAGCCAGAAATCGTAGACTTGGTTTGAGTGAGTTTATTTACCGGAAACACTTTTGTAATGGTGAAAACACGATTAAAAAAAATGTGGATCACCGTTTTATATAAAATGAATTAAAATGAGTCTCCTTAATTGACAAGGGGTCCGGTAAAATATCTACAAAACAAGGGGTTTTGCTGCAGATTTCCCTTGACAAATCACCAGGGCGCCGCTGAGGTTCACCAAAAATACGGATGCAGCGAAGGATTTGGAACTTCGTGGCGTGGCCGTGGGGTTTTCGATTGGTTTTTGGTCATGGTGGGACAATCGAAATGACTGGACTATCCATGGAAAATCATGGTGATGACATAATCATGGCATTTAATATCGATTTTATGGTATAATAGTGGGATTTTATATAGATTTTATGGATTCATCATCGGATTTAATGGGGTTTCCTTGAGAATTCGTGGTGCTGTCTTTGGTCATTCACCCCAGGGAACTTACCCTACTTTTCAGGACTAGTGCTACTTACCCTACATGACCATAGTGATTTTGGGGTTGTAACCCACAAAAACCTTTGGTACAAAAAAAACAATCTCCTCCTGGAGACGATCTTCCAATCCCATCCTTTTTCGTGTGAAACGAATCTTGTTATCTTGTTGTTTTCAGGGCCATCATCCCATGTCATTATGTTCAAGAAATGAGGCATTGTCAATGCCAGGCTGGTACCCTCAATTTGTTGATGGTGAAACCACAGATGTATAATTTTCGTGCTAGGAGGATCACCTCCCTTTCAAGTTATCACCGGTGAATGTGTACCCAGAACTTCCGGTTGGGATAGGCCACATTTGTTGGGACCTAAACAATCCGAGGTAGCAAGTTGGATGGCGCCCTGGCATCTCTCTCGAAATGTTTGGAGGGCAAGGCATTTCTACAAGGCGACCAACCGGGCTTGTTGGATTGAACCTTGGCCGCGCGAATGTTGTTGTGGGCTGGTTGGTTTTTGGTTGACATTCTGCAAACATCGAAGATGTTGGGGTTTACCTTATTAAGAATATAGGGGCGTAACTATCTGTTTTTTTTTGTTCCTATCTTCAGTAGTGTCAAGCCCTTGTTCCCGAACGATCAACAGCAGGGCCCAAGGGTTAACCACCCAGACACGTGTCATATGAAAAAATGTCATTTATGGATATAAATGGATCCATCCTCCAACCGAAAAGCAGCCATAGAAAAATCGCAGTAAACAAAATTCAATCTCTTCCTAAACAAACATATCTTAAAAGACCTCCAAAAGACCGTTCAGTCTGGAAGATCTTCCTGAAGTTGGGTTCAAAAATGTTGTTTATATTGGGAGCCTGTTGAACTCCTCCGCCAGAATTTGCATGCAACACACAGTGTTCACTTCCAGGGACATGATGGATGATAGAGCCATTCAGCTATATTTTCATATTTTTTAAGTTTTTTCATACCCAGTGTTGTAAGTTCGTCACTAGCATTTTCTTCTATGATTTTCCCAGCTATAAACTTCCATTTAGTGCGGGATTTTTCATGGATTTTCCAACCATGTTTGATTTCCAGGGGGTAATGAACTACCGTCCATCATTATCAAGTAAGTAACCCATGATTTTCCATTATCAACCATTATTTATACATCATTCCAATGAAAATCTGTTAGAACCCATTGCATTTTGTTGGGAGATGGGTAGGAAACCGCGGGGTTCCCCGAGGTGATATCCTTCCCAAACTCCACGTGCGCCGGGGTGCTGGAGAATATGTGTCATTTTGTTGGACGTACTGCTAGACACACATGCAAATCAGACATATATGACATATATACCGTATATACACATATTTATGCATATATATATAATATGATATACAATTATATACACACATAGCCATGCAACTATGTAAATGTATATACAGTATATATATATATCTATGTATGTATATGTACGTGGTACCCCCCCGTCAAATAAGGAACTTTTGGCTTAGAATTTTGCATGTTGCATTTGTAACACAGTTTATAAGAGGGCTACCGCCCCCCTGCCGCCGCAGGGGCAGAGCATTTTGGCATCTATTTTGGGGTTGCTATCTTCTTCTTCTTCTTCTTCTTCTTGCTATTTCCGCTTGCTTCTTCTAGCTTCTAAGCTAGTTTTTGCCAGCGGGGGGAAAACCGCGCCAGCGTTTTGGCCGTTTTTTTAAAACACACATATTTCACGTCACTGGGTGGGGGGGGATGTTAACGTTCATGTTAACTTGCGTCCCATGCACATCTAACGTTACGTCA
>Ga0126342_10022223_pt1 | contig 10501 bp, 9 predicted proteins | sample Cyp1metagenome_FD_92528 | JGI IMG/M metagenome (GOLD analysis project Ga0126342, IMG submission 92528) | Coral microbial communities from Lord Howe Island, Old Settlement Bay, Australia - Cyphastrea 1 metagenome | ecosystem: Host-associated > Invertebrates > Cnidaria > Coral ...
AGCACCTTTCAGTCCATCAGTGGCTTCGCTCTGCCATCCCTGATTCACAACAACCAACCTCTCCTATAGGTTTCCTATTTTTGAAACTTCCGCCACCGCCTTGTGCGGTACTACTGGTATACCAGTAGTACCGCACAAGGCGGTGGCGGAAGTTTCAAGGATAACACACTTTAGGAGAGGGGAGTTGTCGTGATGCACGGATGGCAGAGCGAATCCACTGATGGACCGAAAGATGGTTGGACTTGTGTTTTTTGGAGTGGTTGCAATGGTTGCAATGGTTGCAGTGGTCACCTCACCCACAACTGACGGATGTAGTGTGGTGTAGTGCAGTTGTAGTTGCAGCGTGGTGGAGCCGTCATTGTAGTGTAGTGCAATTAGTGTAGTGCAGTTGCAGTTGCAGTGCAGTAGTAGTTGTGGTGTGGTTTCATTAGTGTAGTGTAATGTACCGTAGTGTAGTGTAATGTACTGTAGTGTAGTATAGTGTAGTGTCTGTGTAGTCTAGTGTAGTGTAGTGTCAAGTAGTGTCGTTGTAGTTGTAGCTGTAGCTGCAGGGAATGTAGTGTATTTAGTGTAGTGTAGTGTAATGTCACATAGTTGTAGCTGCAGTTGTAGTTGCAGGTGTAGCCGTAGTTGTGGTTGTAGTTGTAGTTGTAGCTGTAGGGTAGTGTAGTGTTATGTTGTGTTGTGTTGTGTAATGTAGTTGCAGTTGTAGTTGTAGTTGTAGCTGTCTATCTATCTATCTGTCTATCTATCTATCTATCTGTCTGTCTGTCTGTCTGTCTGTCTATCTGCAAGCTTGAAAACGAAGCTATCCTGCGAGAGTTCCTCAATCTTTTAACTTGACAACATTGAAAACGCAGCAATTCTCCGATATTTTCCTCAATCTTTTGACTTCACAACGTCAAAAAAACGAAGCAGTTTTGCGAATTTCTTAAGTTGACGACATTTCCTTCAAAAATAGGAAGTTGAGTGCAGAGCTGACGGCCTCGTACCAATGCGTTTTGCGATTTTTCCACTCCATCTGTCTAGAGTATTGCGCCTGCCACGAAAAAGTGATGCCAGGTCATACGAAGCGCTGCACCTGTCACGCAAAATCATCTTTGCAAACCTGAAGATCTGATGCTCCAAAATGCAACCCCTCTCAGGAAATCAGCTCCCTGACCTCCTAACATCTCTGATGAACATGTCTCTTGCACTGCGCCTGCCACGCGAAATGCATCTGCTGGCAGATCCTCTGCAAATGTGCTTCGGGCCACAGTGGCGTACACTTTTTCGACGTCTCAACTTCCAAAAGCGGTCCGAGACCATCAGTTTTTAACACTTTTGACTTTGAAATGTGCTTTGCGCCACGACGGCGTGCACTTTTTCGACATCACAACTTCGTTGGTGGCTTTGTACATTTTGACTTGGAAATATGCTTCGCGCCACAACGGCGTGCAACTTCTCATCTCTCATCTGACCACATGGCTCCGCACCCGCCGCTTTAGCGAGCCTACTTTTCGACTCTCCGGAGCCACAAATCATTGGAAAAACACAGTGTTGCACGACTTTGCTACCTTTTCGCGCACCTGCATCTTCTGTCTTCTGACTCTTTCTCTTCCCTGATCTTCTTTCTTCTTTTCTTCTCTTCTCTGACTCTTCCCACCTCTGCTTTTCATCTGTCCACATTGTCGGAAGTTTGACTTCTAAAGTTCCTTCGATTATGGATAGTGGATTATAATTAGTGATTATGATATTTATGGATCATAGTTAAGTTATGATCTAATAGTAAACAAGTGTGGATTGTAGATCATACTACTCATACTTGTAGAATATGGGCAGTCATGGATTTTGATGATGGTTCTGGATTGGGATTGTGGATTGTAAGTGGATATCTATATAATGTTGTGCATGATGGGTTATAATTTCCTAGTGACACATATGTTGCTGGCTTATGGACTGTAACTGTAATGAAAAACATCCATTTTTGGGTCTTCTGAGCAAATATCAAAATTGACTGCTGTCAAAGTCGAAAAAGCGTTGACTCTCCTTGCCGGGAACTGGAGGTACAAAAAATAACCCCTCAGAGAGATGTTTCAACAACTTCAATATGGGAACAAATGTGGGTGGCTGTCTGAGAATAGGGTACCCAAATGTTCCATGGCTGAGATGATCATTTTCCCAATTCAAATTACAATGCTTACCTGGGGTATACCCAGCCCCACTTTCAGCGAAACCTGAAGGGATCCTGAGGCTCCAACTGCATGTAAGGCATCCACCAGTGCCAAGGCCTTGCAATCTCAAGGTGGAAGGCGAAGAACAAGCGCTTGTGGAAATTGAAAGGCATAATGGATATCTAGTGGGAATGTAGTGGGGATAATCATAATTGGAATATAGTGGGGATATAGTGATAGTGATAGGATATATTTTTTGTTTTTTCATTCCACACGCTGCTCGGGTTCGAGCTGAGCGTCGCCCAGCTAAAACGGCTTGCGCCCATATCAATATACAACACTGATATGATAATGATATGACATACTTTGAAGCCATGCACAGACGAAGTGATCTGTTGAATAGAGAAACACTCCACTAATTGCCCACATTCTTCTTCCGTTGGCAACATCCTGACACTAAGACTCTAAGGTCTACCAAACACACCAAATCATCCACCCCCTGCATCTGCCATCGCTGCCTGCACGGCGCAAAAGACATAGGCGGCATGAGATTCTGCCATCGGAACAGGGCCAAAGGCGCCCTCGTAATTCATGCAGCGCCTGAAGGTGCCAAGATGTGGAACAACTTAATATGTTCTCTCTTTTTCATGGTTTCGTTTGCGGACTGGAAGCATCACCTGCCCGGTTTCTTGGTCTCATTCTTGTTACTTTATTCCTGTTGTCCATTCTGTTCAGTAGCGGCTGCTGCTGCTTCGGCTGTTCCTCCGAACGAACCTTTTTTCACCGCCACTGTATGACTGTATGCATCTACATCACTCCCGAAAAGATGTGGTAACACCAAGATATTCATACACCCACCAAAAAGTCAATCACCTCCAGAACCCTTGTATCTTTCTAAGGATGAGGCAGGATCCAGTCCACACATGCATCTACATTCACGCGGTCAAGGGCGTCAAGGATGGTCAGGGAAGACAATGCACAGTAGGCAAACCTGACATGAACAAAACAGAAGCGCTTCGCCAAGTGTGGTCTTCTTCAAGCTCTACTGTATGGTCTGAATAGAGCAAAAAAGAGAGGAGAAAAAGAACAATTTGGCTCAAGATTCTTGAGGAAGCACTGAAGGCTTTCTCCTAGATGTTTGAGGCTCCAGCCTGACATCCACCTAGCAATGGGGCCAGGTAACATTCTTGTCTTTGGATGAATAGACCTCTTGCGAAGGAGATTCAACCTTTTAAAACCAATAAGCAATGAAATCTGAGAGGTCTTCTGTTCTGTTGTTTGGAAGCTTGAATGAGCATCACGTGGACAGTTTTTGGATGCTCTTCGCATATTATATTGTTTCTTAAAATGGTAGCTCCTGTCTTTGGACTCGCAGAAATCTAACAAGTTTTGCACGGGTGTCCCAATCCAGAGGTGAATGTTCCAGGTCTTTCAATTCAGAGATCGATCTTTCTATTTGCACTCTATAATCATGAGCCTAGACATACATCATAATGCCAATGTATAAAATTCTCATGCATCATAATATACTGTGTAGAGATGTTCAATGGGGCGATGCAGCATGAGATCCTCCCCTGCACCACCTTGCATGTGAAAGGCAAACATATTAATCTTGGGTACTTGGTAAGTAAGAGTACAAAGACTATAGATTTAAGATATTCAAGTTTTATATGAATCCATCTATCATATACGTATCATTAACTTATCATTGACTTATCATGCATCGGTTCAGCCGGCCTCGCCCCAGCGATCGCCCGCGAAGGATCCATCTTCTTGTTGCAGACCAGCGATGAAGGCGACAACACCTCCGCATGGCGCATCGCGAAGCACGGAAGATATGGTCCACATGGCTGCCATGCCCTATCTGCATCTGTCCACGGGATATGCCAAGTCGGGAAAACACACTTGATGTGTTTTGCACCGTTGCTGATAATTTCTGAGCGTCCCTTGACAAAGTTTTGATCCATGTACAGTAAAACTTTCATATCATATTCGTCATATTCATATCATATTCTAAATACGGAAACTGAAGATAAACCAGATGCGTGTCCTCACAAAAGCCTTCCCAACCATGCGACTCTAAAACTCTAAAACCGATGATGTGTCACCACCTTCCCGGTCAAGCTGCTCCAAGCCGTCATAGATGCACAAGACCAGCAACGCCTTTGGCAACATTCGGGACTGCGAATGATTCGCAAGAACATATTGTCTTCTGCATGCTTTAGGTAACTCAGTGTCTTAGAAGGTGTTTCGTCACTTCTCATCAACCTTATATTCGAATGTTCGAGTACACGTACACGGCAAAAACCCTCACAAAAAAGACTCTTACCCAAGCTGAAGTCCCAGGCCAACTCTGCAGCCACATCCACTGGGAAGCCAAGCATAATGCGTGGCGGTGATGTCCGCATCGTGGCCAACATTGGGCCCAAAGCCACCAGCAGTCTTGCTGTCCCGGCACCTTCATCATCCCCGGCACCACATGACACCATCCCCCATTGCCAGCCAGTTGCTGGCTGGCTGGAACACGAATATGCACCTGAAGATCCAGTCGATGATTTCATCTCTCCTGACCACCAGAACAGAGCATACAGAGCTGCACTGTAAAGGCGCAAATCGCAGCTCCAACACAAAACTCTTTCAACTGTGAACACTCAAACTGTGAACACTCAGGCAGGTTTGTCCTTTGCTGGTCATTCAGGCGCCGGAGCAAAGCCATTGCCTCAGCGGCTGATTCCAATGTCGAAGGGGAGGACAGTTACCAACGAGCAAGCAAAGATCCAGTCTGGGAAGTTCTCTCCCAGTTTTTCAAGAAACATCCGGAGGCACCAACGCTGACACCCCAGTAGATACCACCCATGCGAAGGTGTTCAGTCCTCATGCGACAGCACAAGCCAGCACATCTGCACATCTGTTGCTGAAAAACTGTGGCATTTTATGCCAGGACGACTTGCTTATCACTTTTTGGATTCTGCGACTGTGGAAGCATTCGTCGAAAAGTCGACAGCTTCTGAAATGCAAGGTTTTTGAAACTGTGAATCCGTTACCAGCTTGCCCTCAGAAACTCTCCCAAAATCACCTTTGGCAAAATTGTGTGTGTGTTCACCATTTTTCAGCGTCAAAATATATTGTCTCGAATATCCTCAAAGAGGTCAACCACATCGCTTAGTCAAAGTTGTTAGTGTCAACACTGTCCATGGATGTCCATGGAACAGACGGTCACTGCTCACCAAGTTTGGTGGTCCAAAAAACATGGACCAACTGATCAAGGCACCTAATTATCCCATACTATGTTTGTGGTGTACGCATGTGTACGCATAGTTTGCTACCATGGGACTACAAGTTCCAACTGGTTTCTGTTTGCAAATTGATTGTCGCCAGAACATTCTAAGTTCCCCGCATCATGTATTCCAAAGACTCCTGCATGCACGCAACTGATAAATCACAAAAATAATGTATTTATCTATCTATCTATCTATTGATTTATTGGTTTATTTATTTATCTATTTATTTATTTATATTTATATTTAGTTATTTATTTGTTTATTTATTTATATATATATAATATGTGTATATAATATATATATATATATTATATTTTATCATATATATATATGTTATATAATGTATAATATATATATATAATGTATATAATATATGTATATATATATGGGAAATTTCACTGCTTGGATTGTTTTTTGACAATGCATCTTGCGGCAACTCCTCAGCCACTTTGCTCCCTTGCAAATCACTTACCCAACTGTGGGCGCTTTGTTCCCACACAATCATGCCAAATTGCTAAAGTAATTACGGCAAAAATTACGAATCAACGGTCAGAATTTTTACCTGTGTCCCAATACAAATTTTGATCGCGAGGGGCTGTTCTGCTTCGACCAGCATTTTGGTGACATGAAGGTCCTTGTCATCGTCCAAGTGCCGCCTCAGAAAGACAACGAAGAAAACAGATCTAAACACATTCCGACATCAAATTTGCATGCCACTTGTGTAAAGTGCAGGCATACCAATGACAAATTGAATTGTTCACAATGCAGACCTCGCCCAATGACCCATGATGACCTTCCAAACATTGTCCGAGATGCAGGTAGTGGTCGTGTTTCTCCCACAAGAATTCCTGCAACGTGGGTACAGCAAAAGACAAATCATGTGTTGATGTTGACAACCCACAAAATAGATAAACATTGCCAAAATTGCAAGCATTGATCGTCCTGCGTCTGCTTGTCGTCCTGCGCCTGAATCCAAAGGCATGAAAACAATGTTGGTCGATGATTTGGTGTTGAAACTTTAATGTGGCCAAGTTTTGTAAAGTATGAATTGAATGCCAGTGCCTGCGGCTAACACATCTCCAACAACGAAAATTCAAAATTCATTACGCCACACCGTGTGCTGAATTATTTGTTCACCTGCATCTTATGTTGGGGCAACCACTGAACAAACCGTTGAAGACAATAAATGACACCCGAATGAACGCATGGCAACTTACTTGCACACAATAGCCGCAACCAATTGCTGCGCATACCAAAATATGTGTAAACTAAAATCAACTGCATCCATAGGAACGTAGCCTTGTCGCGACCATCTAGCGGATAACCATCTCCCGACATCAGGCACCAGGAGGATATATTTGCTGCAATTTTGGTTCTGTTGCGATAGCATGCGTTTGTTTTTCACAAACAAAAATTTGGGAACATGCCGTTGAAAATTCAAACCGTCACAAGAATTAGGGTTTTTTTGAGCAAACCTCAACACTCCTGATGTTCAACCTCGGCACTCCTGATGTTCAACCTCGGCACTGCTTCTTTGGTGGCATACTCGTAGAAACACACGAAAAGAACAAGCGAAGAAATCACAAATGAAATCCTGAACCCTAAAATCGCTTCGTCGTGAGGATATGGTTTTTCTCATCTGAAATGCTTTGATGTGACTGTCCAACTGCTTTGAAGACTGACAGGCAAATTCTCAAGAATGTCATGATTTGAAGACTGACAGGCAAATGCTCAAGAATGTCAAGCTTTGAAGAGCCTTTCAACACCAACCCTCAAGTCGCGACGACTGCCCCATCTGTAAATCTGTGTCCAGACTCATCTAAACCTGGGGTGGGTCAAAAGCTGTTGTAGCAACCTCTGTAGCTTCAAAAGAAAGGTGTGGCAAACTTCGTGTTGCCGCTGTTTCCCGCCTCATCCAAGCTTGACAAGGTACTTTGGTGAGGGGCGAATTAATTCCTATGTAGACCCTTGATCTTGCATCTGTGCAGGAGGGCCTGAGATTAAAAGAAGCTTCAGCCGCTCTCACCTTCATGAGTGGTTTGTCTGTCTTCACTCACAGGCTGAAGAGACGTTGTGGCAGTAATGCTGCACTTTGCCTTCCCTCTGACGTTGTGCTTCTTCGCGCCCTCAGCCTGGATATGAACACATGTTTTTTCCGGTATTTCGATAGGGATCGGCAAGGTAACGTTTCCAATTTGGTATACCTTCACATTGACGGTGTAGGCCTCTCCGCAACATGGTTTTTTTCTCCCCTTGCACCGAAGTTTGCCAACCACTAGTGTGGTACTGTCGATAACGTAGCCAGGGTCAGCTGAGACACAAACCGTCTTGCGGCATTTCTTTGTCTTCCAGCCATCAGGGATGGTGAAATACGTTTTGCCTGTCTTACAGCCGTCCTTGTTGAACAGCGTCGCTGAAGTCCCAGAGCGTAACTGGGGAGCGGAGCCGTTCCCCTCCAACCTTAAAAGGAAACCCTAAAGAAAACCCTAAGGAAACCCTAACCCACACACAGAGATAAATTCACCTACACACGGAGACAAGCTGGGAAACAAGCTGAGAAACAATTGAAACACAAGCCAGAAACCATTTGACCCACCCACACAGGAAAGTACACAAGCACCTACCATGAGAACACAAGCTCGGAGGCGCAAAATCATACGTCCCAAACATGCAACCCTTTCTAAGGAGATCTAAGGAGTAAAAACCCTATACATGTAAACCTGTTTGGGGAATGAAATGCAATAAAAATGAAAAAGCAAAAGCATATACACTCAACCCAACCAGCGTGCCAACGGGCAGCCAAGTGTCACCATCCTGCTGGGCAATCACGTGGATTGCAAACAAGACGAACATCAAGAAGCACGACATCTCAGGAATGTTTGAGGAGCGAGTTTGTGCACGAGTTCAGTTTAAAAATGTTTAAAAGCTGCGGAGGGTTGCAAATGCGTTCATATTTGTTTCCACCAGCAAGGCAACCAGGCTGCGATTGAGCTGTGTTTCAGGATTCAAACTTCAACGGCAGTGGCAGCAACACAACCTCTCATCCATTTAGAATGCCGGGTGCCCGGACTGATTTAGCCTGGGCATTCCGGCCACTGTTCGGGGGTCCCTGGACATCGAAAACGAAGAAACCTATTAAAAACGATGGTTTCTTGAAAATCAACGAAACACAAAAACTAGCAAAAAAATGTGGTTTCTTTAAAATCAATGAAACGCGAAAACTGCAAAAAAACGATGTTTTTAGCTATTTTACAAAATTCTGAAAATTGACGGTCTATAATCTAATCATCTTACAGATCCTACTTCGCACATGAGTCAACTTTTCACCAGACATTTTCGAAAGTTCAAAGTGCAAAGCGCTCCGGCCACATTATGTGAATTGAATGGAACGGAATGCAATGCAGCATCCGGAACGCGATGGGCAACGCAATGCAATTTTGATTTGGCACTGCACAGGGATAGCCAGAATCGAGAAAACATCAAACAAATATGGTTTTGTAAAATTGGTGAAAAATGATGGTTTCGTCAAAATCAATGAAGCGTTAAAAGCTGAAAAGCAAAGGATTTTGCAAAATAACGAAAATATCAATTCTGCTATAGCCAATAATGTATCCTCAATTCTGCTTTTGGTCTTGTCCGCATCCACTGTTCTTTTTGGCATAGTCGAAGTCTCCCACCACGTTTTTTTCCAAAAAAACGTTGAGCCAGGGCAACATGGAACAACCGAGTAGTTCTTATCATTTTTGTTTGGTTTTTCCTGATCTTGTACAATATAAAGAATGTGTTTTTAATCTTCTCAATAATCAACTGAATAGGGTTGATCATCTTTGATTCTTGGAAAATGTTTTTCGAATCTGTCAGTGGACAAACCACCAAACTCCATACCCCACAAGAATTGGTTGGCACCTGAAATTGTAGAAAGAGGCTAGGGGAAATAGATGACTTGGGTCGAACTGTGGGATGCCACATTCATTTCTTGAATTTTCCTGGCCATAGCGTATCTTCATTTTTTGGGGGAAGTCTTAAAGCAACATTTATATACGGGAAGCGCCGGAAGCTCCAGTTAAAATTTGGTATCCAGCAGGTGGGGAGACTTTAGCATGACAGAAAACAAATTGGTTGTTGTCGCTGGTTCAAGTTTTTCTTTCATGGACATGTTGGAATTTTGACATGTATTCACGATCACCCATCTAAAAAATTACATCAAGTACGATTCTTTGAATGAGTTCATTTGGTTCACAAGTCTTAATGGGCCATGCGTAGTTGGTGGGCTGTAGGGATTGGTCTCTGCCGGTGGGGTGCAGTAGTAGATAGAACTCATCAAGTGATGAAAGCCCTGTGTTTCACGGATCATGCACGGTGTACACATTGGGACTATTGAAAAATACATCTCGGGAGTTTGGCCAATATCTCGATATAGGATCGAAAGGTCCAGAACTGTTTCCAGGAAACTGACAAAAAATATCAAGTGCCCTCACGACAGAAAGAAAACAAAACTGTTCATAGTTTTAGGGGCAATGGAGCACAAGATGCAAACCTTTGGCAGCCGGAAGTACATAAAAAAATATTTAGGTGTGCAAACATGTCTCCAAACACAACATGTGAATACGTTTGATAACAAAAGTGGCAACTGCAAAGCATCTTGGAACGGAGCCAGAAGATTTATCGATGTGCTAAAAAGCAATCTTGGAATGGAGCCGTAACAGTCCATTTTTTGATATATGCAAATCATCTTGGGGCATCTTACCGAAAAATGGCGAGGCACAAAAAGAGCAGCTATTGGGAGCACCTGGGCTTAAGCCCCATGATGCAAGACGCACACCTGCGCACTGTGTGCCATTGTACGCTTTGACCACATAATTGTTTGTCAAAATCGCCTTTTGTTCTTCAACATTTTCGATGAAGAAGGTGGCTGTTGGGGTGGTTGGTGGGTCGAGAAGGACTAAATTGCGGTGAATCCCTCCCGCCCACCACTTGGACCGAAAGTTTGCAAGCCGGGCGACTTGCATTCAACTTCATAAAACTTCGTGACAAGTCACTTCAGTTTATTCGCTGAAACACTTTCAA
>Ga0126342_10022224_pt1 | contig 10501 bp, 10 predicted proteins | sample Cyp1metagenome_FD_92528 | JGI IMG/M metagenome (GOLD analysis project Ga0126342, IMG submission 92528) | Coral microbial communities from Lord Howe Island, Old Settlement Bay, Australia - Cyphastrea 1 metagenome | ecosystem: Host-associated > Invertebrates > Cnidaria > Coral ...
ATATATATATTATAGATATAGATATAGATATAGATATCAATATAGATATCAACCATAGTTCTGTTCCCCACAGCAATCCATCACCAAGTCACTGAACTCCCAGAGCCGTCGCCCATGTCCCGTCTCCGCCGCCGCATGCCGCGGCGGCCACACCTGCGCCAGCGGAACGATCAACGCGCCACGGAGGTCGCGCGCCTCCCAAGGGGCACCCGGGGTGAAATGCTGGGTTTACACCAAAAAAATGGGAAAAATGGTGGTTTTACACCAAAAAATTGGGAAAGATGGTGGTCCAACACTGAAAAATCTACGAAAATTACACCCAAAATTGGAAACAATGATGGTTTTGACCACAAAAAAGTGGTGAAATGCACAGAGAGATGGGCGAGAAATGGTTTGTTTAACATCCCAAAAACAATATGTTGAAATTGTGGATTGGATGAATATATGATATATGTAAGTTACAGGGTTTATGATCCACAAAAATTGATGAAAAACTTAGACATCTCCGGGATGAGTTGGGGACAGCATCCATGAGTTGGGAACGGTTATCAGCGATTAGCCTCTTGTGGCCTCTTCTACACGAAGGTGAGACTGGGGTACAAACTACTTACTAGCCCAATACGGTTCATCTTGCGGGTCCCAACTAATTCAGGTCATTCAGGTCATTCAACATGGAGAGATTGATCCAAATTAATCCAAAGACATGTCAAGGATATGAACAAATTCATGGAAATATGGAATATATATGAATATCTCCAAATTCATATCCTTAATTCGTTTGCTTGACTTGGAATAGATGGAATATGAACTATATTAGGGATTATTAAGGATTACTAAGTTCCCATCCTCATCAACAGGAACTTGGCGGGGGCCTCGATCTCGGGAGACGCTGCGCAGTATAGGACATTTAGAGCCGCCTCCAACGCTGGTTGCTGTGAAAGGTATGTCCAAAGAACGGTTCAACTAATCACCATCTTGAAAAATATCAATCACCATCTTGAAAAATCACCATGCTATTATATAATGGGTAAATCAACTATTTCGACTGGGTCATTTTAACCATAGCTATGTTAAATGGATTTCTGGTTGGTGGTTTTAACCCATCTTGAAAAATGATGGAGTGAATTCAATGGGTTTCGGATGGACTATCCCTAATATATGAAATGGAAAAATAAAAGTCGTGTTTGAAACCACCAACCAGCAATTGTTAAACCACTATCTAACTTGAAGGTGGAGTGCGTCCCCATAATCCAGCCGGCTTTGCCATCATTCTTCAAAAATCACCAGGTTTCGCTGTGGAAACTACAACCCATTTCTGGCCACACCTCTTCCACGCTGTAGGCGAAGAATCGATTCCGCCACTGCGCCGCATGGTACGCCACCGGACCGAGCCATGGGCCCAGCATGGCCTGGAAATTGGGCAATCTCAGCATCTCCTGAGGCCGCCGAAAAAAAGAGATGCTGACATTGTACCCTCTGGTAAACATACAAAAAACTATGGAAAATCAACATTTTTAATGGGTAAACCATCTATTTCGATTTGGGCCATGGCTTCCATAGCAAACTGTTAGTTTACCAGAAGGTAACGGGGAAAATATGGAATGTTTCTTGTAAGGAAAAAAACTGAGGTTTCAGCAGCAAAAATTGGGTGATCATCTATAGATTGGGATTTACATTTAAAAAAATCCCAATGATCATCTATAGATGATGATAAAAATCCCAATATCATTAATGTCATTAATCCCAATAAAAATTGTACACAAATTATTTAAGTACATCCACAGGTGATCATTGGATCATCTACCAGACCTCGACCATTTCCGAAAGACCGGCGGATGTGGATGCCATTTCTGGAGCAAATATGTTCCGATTTATTTGGAAATCTAAGGTTATAATGGCTATAAATCATCTATATGTTTAGTATACCATTGGATAATATCGATAATAAATCATCTATCTGTTTAGTATACCATTGGATAATATGTCAACAGACATTGATAGTAAAAAATTAGTGTGAGTGATTCATATATCAACAAATCAGAACCAATCAGAACCCATCAGTGGGCCAGTGGGAAAAAAACATCCATAAGTATGTTTATTATCAATGATTCAAATCTTTAACTTCCATGTCCAATAGCTAAATCATCTTAAAACAACCATGTTGAATACTTCAATCCCCATGTTTCTTGATAAAATCACAATTTTTCATGGTAAAATCCCTTTTTTCATGGTAAAATCCCTATTTTTTTCCGGATCAAATCCCCCCATTTCTCTTGGTCTCCAGCCATCGCCCAAGGCTCACTGGCCACCACTCCCGGATGCACCGCGTTGCTATAAACGCCACGATGGCCCACACGCCTCGAGACAGGGATGTTTGAAGACAGAAAAAACCCAGGAATCTGTTGATGTTGATTTTTGAGTCAATGGATTGGTTTGTTGGGGAAAACTACAGGAAACCCATGGGTTTTTACACCATCAATTTGATGGGGGTTTCCGGTTAAAATTTTGACAAAATCATCCAATTCTATGATTGATCAGAATTTGTCAGGTTTTGGAGATCAAAAATCAACAGTTCATGTTGATTTTGCTGATAGAAAAGAACAGAAAATCATGGTTCAACTAACCAATAGGCATTGGGGGGTTCATCGGTGAGCCATCCGATTTTGGGCTTTTTAAAAAGTGAGTAGACCCAGATGTTGAACCGACTCGAGAAGTTCCAACTATTGCTCGATGTCAGCCCCAGATCAAACCCTGGGCTGTAACTAGTTGCGGGGGTACCATCTGAATACCTTTGACTATCACTATTTTGGGGCAACCTGAATGAATCAACTATTTCGTTGGAAAGACAGTAACTGACAGTACAAGTTATGAGTTTGTGGACATTGGAATTAAATTGGGCCACCACAAAATACGACATTTCCATACATTTCCCATGTGTCCCCAGTTCCTAAATTTTGGCCCATTCTCTCCCCATCCTGCCCACTTTTTCCAGGCCTATCCACTTCCTGGGCCAACAACAAATTGCCCAACTTGGCCGTGCCATAGCGCACCTGCCACGGCAGGATATCCGTCCAATGGTTTGGTTCATCAGAGAATTAGAAGATCTACCGAAAATGTGGATTCCAGGGTTGATGATTCTAATGTTCTTCCAATGTTACCATCTGGTTATGACTAACATAGCCATGGAAAATCCCCAAAATAAATGGAGGTTTCTAGCTGCGAAAATCATCTATTTCTATGGGCCATTTTCCATGGCTATGTTAAATAACCGGATGGTATATCAAAAATATGGGTTGTTTAATCTCCACCTTCACGGATTGTACCCGATGTTTCACAAAGAGCACAAAAAAGTACTGGGCAGTGATAAACCCCATGCATGTAAACCAGTTGTACCCCATCTTCAGCGCATTGTTTGGATAGCAACCCAAAAAAAATAGAAAAGTGAAATACAATCCCAAAATATACAATGGTAAATTGCATTTCTGCATCTTTTAGGGGGTTACCATACCCCCATAAGCCCACAACGAGAATTGTCCACCATCCCCAGGTACTTCTTCCATGGCCCAATCTCCGCTGCAGAGTCACGTAGGGTCCCATGTTCTTGTCGTTGATGCCTGGCATGTTGGCAAACAACGTGATGATTGTGATGGATGAAGGGGGAAAAAAAAATGTGTTGGGAAAATCCACCACAAATGGAAGGTTTTTCTATTCGCTGGGAAAATGATCGAACCTTGGGCACTGCTGGGGGATATTCCCCCAAAAAAATTGCTGGATCTGGAGTCTTGGCCATTGCAATGGTGGAATCTTGGCCAGCAACCATCAACTCCATCTGCCCCCAAAAAGCGGTTCCAGAAAATCAAAAAATCCACGAAACATTGCCCAACCCTTCCAAGAAGTTTCCAAGAAGTTTCCAGAATCTGGTCACATCCATCACCCCCATCACCCCCATCACCCCCAGCTCCCACCTTCCAAGGTCAACGGCACTCCCTCCACCGGCGCCGCACGGTGCGCGCCCGAGGTCAGATGCACCACGCGACTTCCGGGACTTCGACTGAGCAGCGGCAGCAGCTGCTGAGTCAGCAGGAAATGGCCCAAGTAGTTCACCTTTCGAGGGTCATGGGACTTACCCTCTGGTAAACTAACATAGCTATTGAAAATGGCAATTTATAGTGGATTTTCCCTTTAAAAATGGTGATTTTCCATAGCTATGTTAAATTACCAGAGGGTAGCCATGAAAAATTGTGATTTCATGGGAAATGAATGGGGATAAAGCTGATGATTATAGTAGAAATATCAATCCACCTGCTTTTGATGCGATTTTTTTTTGGGAATATTGGGAAGATTAATGAAAAAGTAATATACGAATACATGGTGATTGAATGGAATATGAACGGACATGTAATGAAATATACATCATCAACTACAATCAAAAGTTGGGGATAAACTCGGGTGTCATCAAACTTGGCGATTGGCCATGAATGGAGATTTATAACTAGGAAAATCATCTATAAATGGTGAATTTTCCATCGCCATGTTTGATTACCGGAGGGTAATTGGTACTTCTTTGTAGATGATATACTGGTGGGGAAAGGTAAATCCATATCCCATTCATATCCCATAATTATCTCATTAGATGGGGATATACCATATATATGCCATTATTATCCCATTAATATCCCACTTTTATCCCATTAAATGGGGATAATGGGGATATACCATTAATATCCCACTGAACCAACAAAAAATGGCAGTGGTTTCTCGTCTCGTTTCCCCGATCCACAACCTGAAACGTGGTTTCCACGCCATCCACTGTGAGGTTGTAGGGAAACTGCGTGGCAACACCGGCATTGTTCACCTCGCTGCAATCCATGGCACTTGGAATGGTTTCAACCACAACGAAATCGGAAAATTGGGATGTCGGAAATTCTCTGAGCATGATGGACTTCAATTGGTTCTCAAAATTATGGGGCACCTCCGAAAATCATTGGTTTCCCCATTCAAACCTACCAACAATTGGATGATTTTGAGGTAAACCTCATTTTTCTTGACAAATCCCCCCAAAATAAAAAATTGGGCGCCAAAAAATACTTCAAACTTGTTCAACCCCAAAAATATCTTCCATTTTTCATCCGCCAGGTCACCAAAATGTGCAGCGCTGGAAGCGTCGCCAATTTCTTCGCCACTGCGGCGGTTTGCTGCAAATCCTGCGGCCGGACTCGGCAGCAACCGCCGCCACGCCTTAAAGTAGCCTCCGGTCATGGCAAATCCCCATGAAAAATGTAAGTCTTCATGGGAAAATAGTTGAACATCTTCTGTTTCACTCAACAGTCTCGAAACTTTCCAGTCAAAATGGGTCTGGAATGTGTTTATTTGCAAATCCCACATCCTCGGTTTCGCCACCATTTTCACCTGATCCAATGCCATTTAAATCCCATGCTCATTGCATTCGCCCACATTTCAGAAACACTTTAGGAAAAATCTTCCTCCCCCATTTTCGCCTTAAAAAATCCACCCAAAACTCCCCACTTCCGCTGTCCGCCAGGTCCAACTGCATGGCATTCTCCCCGAAGTCTCCACGACACTTCGCGACATCGCGACAGCCGACCAAGACGCTGGCATTGGCACGGGACAACCTGGCCGAAAACCGGGAGTTCATCCTCCATGGCCGATGTCACCCGAGAAAAATGGGGAAAATTCAGCCAGATGGGATTGAAAACATCAACATCTGAGGTCAAGTTGTGGATGTAAACCACACTGTATTCTCACCTCCAATATCCCCAAGTCATCCACTAGAAATTCTAGCGTCCATCCTGACATAGTTTGGCGTCCCAAAAACTTATGAAGATTAGTTCACCCATCCAACTGCAGATAGTACATCCACCCACCAAAAAAAAAACATTCTGGCTCGCCTCGTTATAAACCAACATTAATCTGTAAAAGATCGAAAAAATCACCCCTTTTACAGATTAATGTTGGTTTTAACGATCCTCCCTTAAGTTAATGTTTTTGTGCCCAAAAAATCCCCCCTTTTTGCTTCCCCAGTTTGCCCCGGGCCACTTGGTCCCTCACTGCATGGCCACTTCGCGGCCCAAACCTGTGGAGGCTCCGGTGACAAAGGCCACCTACGCCGTTGTTTCAACGAAGAAAATTTGGGATTTTTGAACTAAAGCTGGTTATTTTGGGTTAACTAACATTCAGCAAAAATAAAGCTGGTGAACCAAAAATCGAAAATGGTTAAAATGGGATTGAGTTAACTAACATTGGGATTAACTAACACTGTGATTTTGGAGGTGTAACCAAAAATTTGGGATTTTCACGCACAAAACGGGTGAACTGACGATTTTTTGGATCCGACTCCAACATAAGACGGTTTCACCAAAATGAAGCTAAAAAACTACAAGGATTTTGGATTTAATCCTAGCAAGAAATTGATTCTAACCAAGCAAAAATTTGGATTTTACAAACAAGAATTGGATGTCATAAACCAAAAATTGGTGTTAAACACGGGAAATGAAGATTTAACCAACCAAAATATGCCAAAATGATGGTTTTGAGCGCACGAAACACAAGAAATGGGATGTGATGTGGGTGTCTCAACCAAAGAATATGTCTCAAACTCTATGCACCAATTTATGTGGAGAAATCAGGTGTTCTAAACCTTTTGAGACAACCCCTGTTGGTTTTTTGAAAAATCTCTCGAATTCAGGCTGTGCTGCAACTGAAATTTCTTATGCTGAACCACTGGTTTCATTTATGGGTCATCCTCACCACTCATGAATTGATCGTCAAAATTTTCTGGACGCACATCCAACCCATTTTTGCACAAACACCAAGAATATCCAAAAATACTCTTGCTCTTGATGGCTATATAATAAAAATACTATTGATGGTTATATATCCCATAAAATATCCCCAGAAACTGCATCGCTTTTTGCCCCATCTTTCCACCACCAAAATATTCTACAAACCTTTCACTTGGTGAAGCGTCTAGGAGCTTGATCGAATCTGATCCATGCCTCGTTTCTTTCAAGATAATCACTTATGGTAATGAATTCTCTTCCCAACAAAAAAAAACTCCGGATTTTATTACCATGATAATACCATCCCAAAAAAAAATGTTGGTTTTGCATGGTTTTCTGATCATGTTCACACTAATCACCATGAAACCCTCCAAATTCCCAAAAACCATCATCCAAAAGGTGACATTTGGCCAAACCATGCCAGTTTCCCCAATCTAAAAAATCAATCTTCCCCAGTTTCACCACTAAAAAAGCCCATCCCATCCAGCCCCTTTCGTCACCTTCCCAGTAAGGTCGATCTGCTCCATCTGTCGCCGCTCAAAGCCTTTGGCGCGCCACCAGTTCAGCAGCGGCACGCTGCGTCCGCCGTTCCACAGCACGTCGCTGCGGACGACGACCACAGCAAGGGCCAGAGCCGCAGAAGCACCCAGCCATGGTAGGCGCATGAGGACACGGTAAGGTGGGGCGGTGTCAGGGGAAAAGTGGCACAAAAAAGAATCAAAAATGGGGGGTAAACAGCAAAACTTGGATTTTCACGAGCAAACCTTGGGTTGTTTGCAGCAAAATATTGCAGTTTGCAGCAGCAAAATCTAACTTTTTATGCTGGAACTGGGAATTCTGTCAAATTCTAGAAACAGAGACTGGATTTTTTATCAGCTGAATTTATACAAGTCCGTGAGCCCTGTTAATTACGGCTGGGATTTTTTGGTGAGCGGGCAAGGGGGGTAGTGAACCAAAAACCACTGTTTATTTACCCATATGAGCTGTTCAGGCTTATCACTGACCACCAGCAAGTTTTTGCACATACACAGCGACAGCGAGCGTTAATATGGACATACCCTCAAGGTCTTATGTCAAACCATTCCCAATATCAGCGCGGCGTGGTGGTGATAGGCAAAACCACCCCACCAACTCAAACCAGGAGGAAATTGCCATACAATGCACAAGTTCGTTTTTTGTCCTTCACTGCCGCTAACAGTGAGAGGAATCTTAGTTGGCCAAGTATCTGTCGGCATGGCTGGGCCGGTGCATTTGAAAATTTCTCTTTAAAAAATGACACAAGCAAAAAAAAACAAACTTGACCAAAAGGGATGTGGTGAGCGTTCTGGTGAGCGTTCTGGTGAGCATTCGACCAAAATGATGACCATAACCCCACTGGTGGTCATCATTTTGGAATGATGACCATGGTCGTCATATGATGACCATAAGATGACCACCAGAACGACCATGGTCATCATTTTAAAATGATGACCACGTGGTCACCATATGGTCATCATTTTATTCCTGTTTTTTCGACACTTTGATGACCATGGGTTTACCCGCTTAGGCAAAGAACGACCATGGTCGTCATCCAAGACACCTAGTGGTGGGCGACAATAGTTTGGAGAATGACCACCAAATGATAACCACCAAAAATGACGACCATGAATGATGATCACCACGATCAAAAAAATCAACCAAGAAAAAAAACACACCAAAAACAGGCATCAAATGTCGAAGCAGCAGCATTCCCGAAAAAAAATGCCGCCCTTTCTATCTATCAACATAAGAGCTGGTGATATCCAAACCTGCTTACAAGTGCAGTAAATAAAATGTTTGGGATGTCAAGGGTGCCTATAACGCCTATAAAATGAAAGGAAGGCCCAAGAACCCCAAAGAGGCAGAGATCAGTTTTTTTTTGGTTGTTCATTCTTGCATTTTAGCGGCGCCGGGCCAAAAAATGTGTGCCGGATGCACTGAACAGAAATTGGTGAGCATAAATTTGGCCCTTAAAAATAAAACAAGGTTTGAAATTGACCATTAGGCCCCTTATGTTTTTTCAAACTTATTAACACACCTCACGGACTTCTATAGCTGAATTGCGAGTTGAAGCAGCAAATATGGGAGTTTCACCACCAAAAAGTAGAGTTTAAATGACAAACATCAGGTCTTCACCGTCCGAATATTGGAATTTCACGAGCCTAAGTTGGATTTCCAGAAGCGACAGTGGCAGTTTAACAAAATGAATGGGATACCTATCGGATACCTCATCAACAAAATGTGTAAGTTGTTCTTCTCAGCTTTGCAAAACATTGGAAAAAGCAACATCTTTGTGAATAACAAAGGATACGTTGCCATGGTGTTGGCAGTATCTGGGTGGCTCAAGTTGTGTCAATTGGTTGAGATTTTCTGTCGCTCCTCTTTCAGAGAGCCAAGTTCTGGGGCGTGACATCAATTTTCGACCTTTCAAGGTGTCCCGACCTGTATTTCATTATCTTGGCAATCTTATGATGTGTAACCCACAACATGGACCCGAAAAACATCAAAAACATCTGCAGACCCGTGCTTTTGTATTACTTCCCATAGTTGCTGCTTATGTCCCCCGTATTTGTTCATTCTATGCCGGAAATCATTGTACTCCATCTGGGGAAGATTTGCCTGTTGCCACTGACGAAATGGAATGTATATGTATATTCAAAACATGGTTTTTCTGGGTTATGTATCATCCCATCAGTATTGGAAAACTTTATTTTGGCCATTGTAACTATTATACTTGTTGGAAATCATTCACTTAAGCTTCCAAAATCCCAGAAATCACCACTCAACTCACTCAACCAGCCCAACAGGATAGGCCATCCTGAGGGAGCAACAGCAACAGCATCATCAGCATGGGCATCATACTCATCCGAATCCTCGCACTCCAAGGATTTGAATATATATACATATATATGTATATATATATATATCACCAACAAAAATGGGGAGTGTCACTAGCAGAAATGGGAAAAGTTTTTGCCGATTCGAAGAGGAAACATAACAGATGGCCAAATGGCGTTCGCTTTGACAGAAAATCGCAGCTTGGAGCTTCATCAACCATATCAACCGATGGCCAAGTTCCATCCCATGCTCTGATGATTTCCCCATGAAAGTTCCGTTCCCAGGCTTTGGGACAGTGTTTCCGTACAGTTGCCGTAAATCATACCAAGTTGAAGGATGGGCATGGGTCAAATCCCTATCCCAAAAATGGGATTTACCATAGGATGTTACCATGAATATGTTTAGTACCCATATACAAACATTACCGTATGACTAAGTATCATATTGATCAAAATTTAGTAGCCTTATATAGATTATCATATGATTATCATATTTTAGTAGCCATATATGGCTTATCATATTGATCGAAATTTAGTCAAAAAACCTTACCCACATTGGTGGTCAATAAAAGCTTGACCCATGGATGGCTCCTCTTGCCCGATATCAAGGATGTCATGGGCAAGGTCCGCCATGCCTGACCACCAGCCACAAGAAAAAGAGATGCGATTTATGGGGGAAGATTCATGTTGTGTATGTATGTGTATATATATATATATTATATCTGTAAATCACCAGTAGTTGAACCAACTGCTGTTGTCTCGGCTGTCCCAAAACCAAAAGTAGTCGAAATCACTCAGCCGGGCAAATGCCCAATGATAATATCCAAAGATGATGTTACCACAAAC
>Ga0126342_10022225_pt1 | contig 10501 bp, 8 predicted proteins | sample Cyp1metagenome_FD_92528 | JGI IMG/M metagenome (GOLD analysis project Ga0126342, IMG submission 92528) | Coral microbial communities from Lord Howe Island, Old Settlement Bay, Australia - Cyphastrea 1 metagenome | ecosystem: Host-associated > Invertebrates > Cnidaria > Coral ...
GATATGCCAGATAGAATGCCAAATAGAATGTCAGAAGATATGTCAGATAGAATGCCAGAAGATTTGCCAGTAAGAAAATGTATAAATGTCATGGTGGGGATCACACGAAGTAAAGTAATTTCCGCTACAGCAAAGTTTTGGATACCCCCCGACAACAATTGGCTTTCAATCTGGATACTCGTGATGGCACAAGCAGTCAAACACATACAGTATTAAGATGTATTAAGGCTAGTATATCCTTGGTCCTTATTCAGGTCTTTTGTTGCTTTAAAAAGGTCTTAGGTAAAGACCTGTTCCGAATCTTCCAGATGAGAATTTGACTTACAGTAGAGGGTTGACATTAGCAAGTAAATTTATCATCGGCATATTCACTCAGCCCCAACTTCTACCGGAAAGACGTCCACTCGTCTTTCGTTGTTAGGAAATGAAAGAATTGACGATTTCAATCCCAGAAGTGTGCAATCTTTCACTCTGGGAGTGACCAACGATCAGTCCTGGGAGAAATCCTGCAATCCTGGGTTGAAAATGTCAATCCTGAGAGTCCTGGGGTTGAAAAAAATCAATCCCGACAATAGACGTGGCTCAAGAAAGAAACAGCGACATGTATAAAGTTTAGTTTATATTAATAAGCAGCCCGAATAAACAACGCCCACATTCTAAAACATGTTTGGCAATACTACTTTGGGTTGGTCCCTCGCTATTAATATATATATACGTATATATATATATATTATTAATAAACATGAACCCCTATGAAACAACACCCTGCTAAGAAATCCTAACTTTGTGGTAGTCAGGATATAATGACAGTATGTGTTAATTGTTTCAATTGTTTTTTTATTGAAGAAACAATGTTTTGAAGGGATGTCCCACGCCCAATCTCACCATCCAACTCCCCTTAGAAGGTAAGAATCCCCCAATTCAACATTTTTTGGGCTTGTCAGGCTTGTCATATAAAAAACAACCTGCCTGCCAATGGGGAACCAGAATTCTGCGTCGATGCTGAATTTGCTGTTGAGGTCAGCCGGCGGATGACCCAAATGGGTACTTGATGACATCCTTGAGACCTCGTCGCCCTCTGCGTCCACTGGCGTGTCAAACGCAAGGGCGGACCACGCTGTGGCCATTTGGATGCCTCCTCCGCATCCCTCGGCACCATCAAAGACCTTCCGACACCTTTCTCAATGACCAAAATTCGAGTGAAATGAATCACTACCCATTTGGTCAAATATGTTTTTTTAATGTTTTTTTATGGTTTTATTAGGGAAAGACCATATTGAACCCATACTAGAGACCACGCTTCTTATTTGGTCAAATCACTTCAATCACCATTGAAACAATGGCGAATTCCCCAGGAATCACCTCCATTTTTCCGCCCGGATCCAAGCACCCCACCACGAGATGGCGCCCGGAGAGAAGCTGGTGCCTTCCAGGTGGGAATAAGATGGGATCTAATGGTGATTTAATGCAGATTATGTCATGGATTATTATGGTCTATACGGGATTAATATGGGATTATATGGTGATATCACACAGATGGGTGTATTTAATGGTGATCTAATGGTGATTCGATGGTGATTCACAGGAATTTTCATGGGATTTCATGGGATTTCATGGGAAGATGATGGGATTTCATGAAGCCATACCCTAAGGTGGGTAAGTTCAATGATCATTCACGATCCCCAAATTTGTACCCTCGGGGACGATTTTCCCGAACAGTCACCATACTTCTGAAGGCACGAATGGATGCACAGGGATCGAGGCCTAGAAACCACTTACATGTGGAATATGTCGTAGCATTTTGTTGGTCAAATCATTTGTTGTCCTCATGTTTCACATTTTTTTACGCTTAGACAACTTGGATTTACTTAAAGAACATCTTCCCAAAGAAAGACAAATATCCCTAATCAACTGTAGTTATAATGAACCAGAGTTCATCCGCTTGTGTGTGTCAACATCTATCATAAATCAGCTATAAAAATCTGAGCAATCCCTATATTGGTGAATGGGTTCAGACCCTATGTCAACAAAATCAACTAGTGACTTGACCAGTTCGATTCTGAAGAGCCATGGCACAAAAAAACCTTCTTATAGAAGATGAAAAAAACGATCATCAACTTGCTATCGTAAATCAGCTAATCCCGTGAGGAAATCCTGTGAAAAATCACCATTTTTCTGCCATAACTCCCGATCGGATCCGATCCGATGCGCCTCCGAAGTTGGTGGCCATGACACTCACGGGCTCCGCCACCACATAGCGCCGCGGGTCCTCGTTGACCTCGATGCGAGGGAAAAGGTGGTGGCTTTAATATCGATTCAATATAGGTTTAATACGAACTGTTTAGATGTTTTTGTCCATATGTTTCAAGTTTCAATTATTTTCAATATGTTTTTATCTGTTGAAGTTTTTATACAAATTTCCTCAAGTGTTGGACCCTAAAACCATGATTGGTTTGATATGAGCTGCTGAATAGTCTAGTATTGGGAGATTTCGGGGTAGTTTTAATACGATCATAACAGAATTTAGAATTTGGAGATGATTACCCATTTTAAGAGAAACCTCAATGTATGGAGATATCATATCCTTATAAATATAAATCATGCTTAGACCTGTATTTGATGCATCTTCCATCAGGTCTGCCATACCTGAGAACCTGGGTGATTTTGTTGGCAACATGTAGCCTCTGGTAAACGTTTACATATAGAAAAACACCATTTTGAAGAGGTAAATCAACGAACTCAATGGGCTATTTTCAATAGCAAACTGTAACAACATAACCAGAGGGTAAGTAAATCTATATGGATGACCTGGGGGCACTCTGGAGATTTGGCGGGTTTTCTGCTGGAGATTTGGCGGAAGGGCCCAGTCCATGAACATATGCATACCCGGCCTGGGAATTTGTTACTTGTAGCTATTGAACATGGCCCATTTAATTCGTGGATTTTCCCATTAAAAAGGGTGATTTTCCCATGGCGAACTGTTAGTCATAACCAGATGGTAATCCACTACACCATTGACTCCCTGGAACCGGCCTCATATATATCCACCGTTTCTCATGTCCAAAACGCCTTTGGGAATGAGTCATATGTATCATATATAAAGATTCTATATCAAACCTTAACATACCCCTTGAGAATAAAAGGCTAATTGACCTCCGCACGCCAGAAGTGTCAACTAGATTTCGTGGCTCACATGGGTGTGTCTCAAAATAGCGAATTGCATGGACTAGCAAAATCATTGACCCATCATTATAACCATAATCATGTTCGAACAGATGATCAAAACCACATGATATGGCAGTGTGTCAAAACCTTGTACCCCTGGTGAACATCAAAATAGCTGGTAAATTGATGTTCATCCCACTAAAAATCTATCTATAGGTATTGACCCATACCCATATTTCTCCCAAGTTTTTGGGCGCTCTCTCTGTAAAAATCGCCTTCGACAAGAACCCACCAAACCCACCGTCCGTGCAGTCGGTGCAGGCCGAGGAACCCAAAAACCCACCAGTTCTTTGATCTTCATGACCCTGCGATGCAGCCAACGTCAGATGTTTTTTTTTTTTAATCATCCAGGAGATCAGGATACAGGATGAACCAGTTCGTTAACGTTCAGTGGCCGAATATTTCAGTGGCTAAATTCGATGGTTTTATGGTAGATATATGTAATTATAATCTATTTATAGTTATATAACTATAAACCCCATTATATAATTATAGTCTATCAGTCTATGTATATAATAAAAGTTATATTTATAGTTATAGTCATGGGGTTTATAAACCAACTTGATAACTTGTAACTGGGGGGCACCATCCCGCAGCAAGTAAGATATCGTCAAGACCCCCTCCAAAGATCATGTGGGTTAATATCAGATCTCTTCATTTTCCCAAGGAGGTGGGCTTTGTTGATGCATCATCCCAAGATGGAGAACACACCGAAACCACCAAGCAAATCAACCAATGTTCATTGCTTACATACCCATCAATTCCCACTGTTAGATGCTTGAATCGCTGAAAGATCTAAAATGATCTGAATATCTAAGCGACCCCCATGTTTTTCCTCTCTTTTGGTCGTGCGATCAGATCGACGACCTTGGGACCCCCGAAATGAAACTCCAAGCTTCGGAGCAGCTGATCCGCTGGGGGATCATCTCTGGTGGTTGAGCCACCTACCCCTCTGAACAATGATGGAGTGAAAGTAGTCAGTTGGGATGATGAAAATTGATGAAATTCCCAATATGATGGGAAAGTCATAAAATTCATTATCAAATATTAGTCAATGGGAGGGATTATCCCATATTATGGAAACAAATTATCCAAATGTTCCAAAGCACCAACCAGTTCACCTACGAACTCCAGGATCAACAAGTCATGTCACGCGCCCTGTCCCCGGCCCTGCGGCGAACTTCCGCGCCTGTCGTTGGTTGGGTCACCCACGAAACCCAGGAGTTTCAGGATACACTGGACATCCAATCTGGGGCCAGGAGGTCACCCAGGAGGTTCAGTGGGGGATTTGCACATAGATCATCTAGGGGATGTGCAACAAAATCCGGGAATGGGATTATCTAATATATTATATACTGTTTAATTAACTTAATTAGCTTAGCTAGTTGATTTAATATTGGAGGAATGGGCTTATCTAATAACATATATACTGTTTAATTAGCTGGTTGAAACAGCTGGTTGAAACATGTCAAAATATGAGTCACCAAAAACTCGACCAACTTAGGCTCAAAAGATCATTGTCAGACTGCAAATGATTTCTATCTAGCCTACAGCACCATTGATTACTAATTGATATGTCGGTTTCCGAAGTCATGGGGGCACCCCATGTATCATCCATACTGTGGATGGTTGCGAAATCCTGCACCAACTGAAAATAGGTTTATCCCATTGTTCATAGGCTTTCAACCATCCAAGATGGTGGTTTATCGGATTTCTTAACCATCCACAGTAGGACTGATATCTGAACTTCTGGAGGGGAACTCAACATATCTCAACATGGCTATATCCATGAAAGTAGTCAAGATTTCTTCCACCGTATCTTGAGGATGTTCCATAAACCATCCATGGCACGTCGGACGGCCTGCAATACGTCCTACGCTCAGCAAGACCCCCGGCTGTAGGCAACAAAAGTTTGTGGTGACTCCACATCCTCATGGCAAGCCTAAGATAAGTTCAAATAGATATCAGATATCACTGATTCACATTGGAGATGTTTTTTTCTTGACTGAACAAGCAACCTTAGGTACTCCTCAAAAAAAACATCAGCCAGCCATATTTTCCAGAGGTTTTCTCAGTTGAGTCTACGTAGTCTAACTGGGGGATAGCTCGGTCACTGACTTCCACGCCAGAAAAAATAGACCATGATGCCATGGATTCTAGGTATCCACACAATTTGGGGTTGTGAAGCACACTTCACCACTACTCTGACATAATCCATCTATGGGAGCTCCACCTATCCATGGGTAATTGTTGTCTTAATTCGTAAAATATCATGTGGATTACCCAACTTGCGGGGAGAACATTGATCACATAGACACTTTGATTGAATTGACATGATCTACGCAAAACAAAAAATATTGTCACATAGGACCGTAGGATAATTATATTATTATAAACATCCATAACTACCAGCGTGAAACATTCAACGCCGACCCGCCAAATTCACAAAGTGAAACGCCAAGGCACTTGCGGCCACTTCCACCTGGAGGTGAAGGTTTTCACTTTTCCCATTATAGTTTCTGTATCAAACATGGCTTCTTCCCAACCTTTTTTGATGGGATAGTTTCATGATGAACCTAAGGTCAATGCTTTCCGCGACAACGAACAAATGTGGAAAGATGTGGATAGCATATGGATTTCATCATAATGTTAAAGAAGTCTCCATAAGATGTTCCCATTCCCACAAGTGTCCTCAAGTTTTCAACGCTTCATCAACTCGGGGGTGTTATCTCTGGTAGGGATGAACGGACAAAAAAACACACACACACCCTTGAAGCCAACAACCAGGGAATTGAAGGGTTGCGTCCATGTGGTGATCGTTTAGAAGTCCAGAATTATCCGACTTGAAACAATCCAGTGATGTTTTTGTTGCAACCCAAACGATTATGAATTCCCAGCAAGAAGGATGCGAAAAAAAACTCTGGCTGAGATTGAACATTTCACCCTGAAGGAACAAAAATGTGCGGTTGTTCCCTTTACCAAGCATGCTGTGGCTTCTTCTCGCGGTGATCTCGCGTTGAGGACGTGATCTGCAAATAGGCTACCCGATTCTGACCGTTGGAAAATGCTGATCGTCTATATTAAACCTGCCATTCTATGGGTATTATATATATATATGATTATGTATATGTATATATAATACTGGTTGGTGGTTTCAACCCCTCTGAAAATATTAGTCAACGGGAAGGATTATCCCATATACTATGTGTTTTTTTTGGAAACCACCAACCAGTTAACTATGATAAATGGGGTATGGTCATCCATTCCATAGTGGAAATCCTTCTATTTGTCTACCTATCTATGATTATGTATGTATGTATATATATATGTAGTATATATATATGTAGTATATATATATAATATATATAATATAAACAGAAATTTCCGACCCGTCTCACCCTACTTTCCGCGCCTAAATACAGGGCGTGGTGTCCCAAACGCTTCACTCCCTCAGGGTCTTCGATCACTTCCTCGTTTGCGTTTTTCGGTCCCAGGAATGCATGGTGGTTTCCCGTATATATCTAATGGGTGTACAATGTACTGTTCAGGATATACATATGCAATTATCTATAGATATATATATATACATCACATATATATATATATATTATGCCATCAATGAATGTAAATGAAAGATTTTCTTAATAAGTTAATATATCTTTCACTCTGTATGTCACGTTTGCGGCTTTTATTGCACCATGCTGGGTTTTCATGGCTTGTCCATGAAAGTCCAGGAAGGCCAGGTCTATGTGGGGGTTTCCATAGTCATGGGGGTACCCAAAAAAATAGCTGCTGGGTGGTTTATCTCATGGAAAATCTGGAGAATCCGATGAAAATGGAGAACTGGGGGTACCCCCATTTCAGGAAACCTCCGTTTATATGTTTAACTATGTTTAACTTATGCACATGGAGTACTTCCCCAAACAAATATTTCGTTTGGTGATCATTACCCTATCTGGGAAAATCCTAATCATGCAACACTCACCAGCCTGATAAACCAAAAACACAAGAACAAACTCATATTAGGAATCGGCATGACTCCCACTAGGAATTGGGATGGCTCCTCCTACTAACCATCACTTTTTACCGTCGTGACAGATGAGGTCGTCATTTTAATCGCCTACCAAGGTTTTCTTGTCTGATGGGCCCATCAAGGTTTCGTGAACACCCATCTTAGCATATCTTAGCTACACATGAAACACAATGGTTAGTAATTATTATCCATGTACCATGTATAGTGACAAGAAAACAGTTTTATCGACTATCTATCCCAGGTTTTTTTTTTACTTAGTGAAATGGGGGATCCCACAACCAGTGTTATCCCATGCAGTACATCATTAGCCAACATTTTTTTTTAACAAAATGTAATTGGCAAATAAGAAGGACAGCACGGAGGACATCAAGCAAGATAAGTATGGCTTTGGGTCCCAAGGTCTAGATCAAAACTATAAAGATCATTGTTCCTCTAGTAGTTACCAGCAGCGCGTAAATCTCAACCTTGACCCTCTCAAATTCTAGGTGCTAAACATGGTTCATCAATCATTTGGGACATGTCAAAAGCACATATCGGCATTCAAACAGCAACAGTAAGGAAGTCAAGTGGCAAATACATGGATAACCATGAGGAATAGGATAGATCAAGTTTAACCATGTTGAACCAATAGAAGAAAAAATGGACATCAACCAAGATGGGTCAATATTCTATAGATTTTAAGGGGGTCAAACCAGAAGATGCGTCGCCGGGATTTTCTCAAAGGCACCTAAAGGTAGTTGAACTCCTGTTCGAGGCTGTACGAGTAGTGACCAGGGCGTCTATAGCAGTCTTCTCTATAGCCCCAGCTCACGACTTGTCCATCTGCCAAAATGGCAGTGAAAGCACAATCACGTACATCTGGCCAGTCATCTGTGCCACAGATCTACACAACATTTTGCAGCTGATCTTGGACTCTGGAGCTGCCACCACCATCACGTCCATCGCCCCATGTCACCATGCTTCCATCTGCCAAAATGGCAGCTGTGGCACAGCCTGCAAAAGGTCAAAAGGTAGAAGCGCTTCTGGTTGATTCTTCGAAAGTTGAACTACCAAACTATCGAACATGTTCGGCACCTTTCTCCTTCAATGATCAGAGGGACCCACCTCTTCGCACCCACGCCGCTCTCCAGCCCGAACAAAGTAGGCAAACTTTGAAAGCACACTTTGTGCCACAGATCTGCTGGACATTCTTCTGGAGCTGTCGCCACCATAGTGTGGATCGCCCCAGGTCAACACGCTTCCATCTGCCAGAATTGCAGCAAAAGCTCGGGCTGTGCCAGAAATATGCTGCACATTCTTCAGGTGATCTTGGACACTGGAACTATCTTGGGCGCTGAATATGTCGAGCGCCCCATGTCACGACGGTTCCGTCCGCCAAAATTGCAGCAAGAGCACCAAATGTACGACAAACCTGCTGAACATTCCGTAACTGATCTTGGACTCTGGAGCTGTCACCACCGTATTCTGGATCACCCCATGTCACAAGTCTATTTCCTCCAACACACCAAAAAGCTGTCACCACCACGGTCTGGATTGCCCCATGTGACAACTCTGTCACTTCCGAGACACCACAAAGAAAACGCAAATCCTGCAGCTATCTTTGGCCGCTGTGCAACGGCAGTAAGGCTGTCTCCATTCAACTCCTAAAGTCGAAGCGATTCCGTTGGATGCAAAAGACGCCCATCAGCCGTTACAAGTCTCACGAAACGTTGCCCGAACGACTGTTGGACAGCCATTTTCAGATCGACAACTTTGCGATTCCTCGAGAACGAGATAGTTTCGCCACGTCCACTGGGCAAAGAAACGTGAATTTGGAGCGGACTCCAGCGGGTTGGAGTTTCCCGGGTGGATTTTTCTGCTGAAAATACATGATTCGCCATTGGGAAATCCGGCTGCCAGCCTCACACTGCCTCCGCCCTGAGCCAAAAACTGAAGCCATGACATGCCATGGTATCAGCGAGAGATCCTTGGAGGATCTCACCACCTGAGTCCATGGTTTGTCCCCCTGGGGTCCTCTGTCATTCTCTGAATATATCTGTCTGATCCTGCCTTCTCCGCAGTACCTGCGTTAATTATTGGAACCTTCCACTTCAAGATAAAACAAGATCTGTAGCAGCAACATTCATTTAATATGTTTCATGATTGGAACATTATTGCAACATTATTGGCACATTATTGGAACCTCCATTATAGTACCTTCTGCAAGTTCTACAACCGCATTTGGCTTCCAAATAGCCTTGCATCTTCTGTCCCCCAAAAAAGATAATAGGACTGTGCACGCACTCGGCAGGAATCGGGGGGTTTGCCTGTGAAAATGGCCAGAAACTGGGGGATTGGTCTGACTTAGTCCACTATTCTCAGACACGAATCTCAGCCCAGTGTCCAGTTTGCCCCAACTGATGGCGCAAAAGTAGACGTCGCCGATGCCGAAGCGAGCCTGTTCCGTTAAGAATGGGATTCCCCCAATGGGTTCTGGTCGTTCTCAACTTCCTGGTGCTAAACGTAGGGAATGGATGGGTTGCTGGGGGAATGTGGGATTATTATTGGTAGTTATTGTCAAGTTATTGTGTATCATTCCCTCATGTCCTACGTTTAGCACCAGTAAATCAATATATACCCTCTGGTAATTTAACATAGCTATTGAAAATTGCCATTTAGTTCGTGGATTTTCCCATTAAAAATGGTGGATCTTTCCATAGCTATGTTAGTCATTACCAGAGGGTATACAGCTTAGCATTATCTCCCCCAAAATGATCCATAGATCTTTAGCAGCCACAATTCCCCAAGCGTTTACTCAGTCGGCGCTTCAGAGTCATCGGGGATCATCCCATAGAGTTGGTAACTCCAATTTCACTATGGCCACTATGGCAGTCATAACATGTCATAACTATACGTAGTGAACGTAGTACAGCAGCATGGCTTGACAAACATCACTGGGAAACTACATGAAACTACCATGTTTCTATTTTTTTCTGCTGGCTTAAACAGTTTGAACCCAATAGTGGGCAATCTCTTTGTTGAACATATGAAATTCCCATGACTTCCGGTGGCTTCCCCCAAGTCCGATGGGATCATCGTGCTCTGAGTTCTTGCTGGATGATCTCATCACCATCGTGATTGATACCAGTAGTACCGCACAAGGCGGTGGCGGAAGTTTCAAAAATAGGAAACCTATAGGAGAGATTGGTTGTTGTGAATCAGGGATGGCAGAGCGAAGCCACTGACGGACCGAAAGGTGCTTGA
>Ga0126342_10022226_pt1 | contig 10500 bp, 10 predicted proteins | sample Cyp1metagenome_FD_92528 | JGI IMG/M metagenome (GOLD analysis project Ga0126342, IMG submission 92528) | Coral microbial communities from Lord Howe Island, Old Settlement Bay, Australia - Cyphastrea 1 metagenome | ecosystem: Host-associated > Invertebrates > Cnidaria > Coral ...
CCAACAACTTGTGGAAGTAAATGTTGGCCTTTGTTCAGCGCATCCAGCGCGTCTTGTGCAGCTTTCTCAGTCATAAAGCCTCGGGGTGGGACACTGAAGAAGGCTGTTGGAAACCAGGTGAAATCTTTGCCTCATCTGGAATCTAGAACACATCCGCAGGGAAAGCTCCTGCACATCCTGTCCATGGCAGAATCCCCCAATCCACAATCAACAATGGGTTTGTTGACCCTGCCCATTTCAACTTCGGATACACCAAAGACTCTAAGATTGCCGCGGACCCAGGGAGGTTCTTCTTCTGGATTGTTGCGGTTGCCCATATGGCAAACCTGCAGGCATGCTAGCTACATCTAGCTACACTGGAGTAGCTTGGCTCACACACTATTGGAGGGGCACAGGATCATGACTACGATGATGATGATGATGATGATGATGAGGTGATGATGATGATGATGATGATGATGATGATGCTGATGCTGATGCTGATGATGATGATGAGGAGGATGAGGTGGTGATGATGATGATGATGAGGTGATGATGATGAGGTGATGATGATGATGATGATGATGATGCTGATGATGATGATGATGATGATGATGGTGATGATGCTGATGATGATGATGATGATGATGCTGATGCTGATGATGATGATGATGGTGATGATGCTGATGATGATGATGATGATGATGATGATGATGATGATGACGCTGATGACGCTGATGACGCTGATGACGCTGATGACGCTGATGACGCTGATGATGCTGATGACGCTGATGATGCTGATGACGCTGATGACGCTGATGACGCTGATGACGCTGATGACGCTGATGACGCTGATGACGCTGATGACGCTGATGCTGCTGATGATGCTGCTGGTGGTGGTGGTGGTGACGACGACGACGACGACGACGTTGACGGTGTTGATGATGATGTTAACGGTGTTGATGTTGTTGGTGCTTATTATTGTTGCAAATTGCAATTATGATTGTTCTGGTTTTGATTCTACAAACTTCCCAGCATCCTAGTTGAGTCGACCTGCAAGCCCAGCCTCTACTTCTCCAAACCGCTCCATCGCTTGCTTCAGGTACATCCGGGTCCTGCAATATGCTGCAATGACCAGTAGCCTATCTGACCAGATTTGGCAAGTGAAACTCTACTTGGCCAGGCCAGCAAGAGCAGATCGTTCATTAAAAAACTCGGTATTTACAATGAATGTACTTACTCGCTTTGCACAGCTTAGTTCCAGACGTCTGGACAAAAACACCGCCAATAAATTGCAGCGTTCGCCTCACTGTCTCCAATGTGTGTCATCGTATGTGTCAGGATCTGCACACTGCAGGTGAAATTGTGCGGTGTGGAGCTAGTTCTGGGCACAAATCCAGGGGCCATACCCGGCCATTGGAACGTTTCTCGCGGCCTGAATCAGCCTTGCAGATCTTGCAGTGTGTTACTTCAAGCTTTGTTTCAAAGAGAACATCATAGCATCAAGATCCATCCAGTGTGGATTTATCATGATTAAATTATCATGTGTTGTCATGATTTGTTATCATCATTGTTCCAGTTAGAAAATTGATATTTGGAGGTGCTAACTGCTAGAACCCACTCAGTAGCCCCATAAAAAACGAGCCCATGGGCCTGCGGGAAGAGTCGCTTCGCTCGCGGAGCTGACCGTGGCCACATCCGCTGACCACGTTCTCTGATTGTAAGGGTAGCTGGTTAGGTTAGGTTATGAAATCATATTGCATCATATTGCATCATATTGCATCATGTTCAATCTCCATGAGCGGGATTCGGTTGGATGGAAGCACTAACAAATCCTTTTTTCATTCCGTGTATATATACTGATCTACAAGTAACCTGTCTGAGTTTAATTGTGATGTTCTTTTCTTCAAACGAACTGGAGAGGCGGTAGGATAATTCCTAACGGAATCTGAAAAACTCTGCCATCGTTGTTTCAAGTCGCAGCGAAATGAAGATGAATCTCAAAGTGCGATATGACATGTTTGGAAGAACGCAGCAAATTAAATCATATTAAATCAACATATTGACATGATTTGACATGTCAGGTGATCATCGTACGCTCTGCACTTAAGAACCCCTCTTGGTTGCGTCATGACATACGAAGCCCTCTGAGCCAAACAGCTACAAGTAGGGTTTTTTAACATGCTGAATGTGTCAGATGGGAAATCCATGCTTCGAAGCAAGGTGGTCCTTACTTTCCAAGATGTTACAAGATGTTACAAGTCCCAATAATCACATAAAAACGATGCCCAAAAAGTACCGAAAAGATCTGATTACTGTCCAATAACAGGACATAACAAGACTAATCCCGCTCTGGAAGCCCAAACCCGCCTCCCGGGCCCTGTCCGCCGACACGAAGCCATGGTCTTGCAATTGATCGAAGAGTTGCTGAAACCTCCGTTTTGCACTTCATCGAAAATCTTGAAGCGAGGAAAGGATGGAAAGGGCAAACCTGCACACAGATTAAACACCATTAAACACCATTAAACACCATTAAACACTCAGAAAGCTCATCTGAAGCTGTAGATCCAAAAGCGTTCTCCCCATGATCATGAGTTTGAGCCACACCAGAATCTGCCAGAACGCCTCCTGAGCTCTTCATGATTTGGCTGCCACAGCGGTAGAGACTCGTTGGGCTGGTTCATTGCTGCCTCATGTTTTCCGGCATCAGATGGATCAACAAGTGAATGCGCTCACGTTGGCCAATCGTCTTCTGGCCCAAATTTGTTCCCAATGCAACTCAAAAATAGTCTGGAGTCTAAAAAACTTGATGTCGGCGTTAAGATTGTTTGCTCCTTGCGTTAAGATCTTTTGCTCCTTCCCGATTGAATAAATATATGAATAAATTATATCACATTCACATTGTTCTCAATATGTTGCACTCCAATGTCCATCAAAAGCGCTGCACCTCCGCATTTGTAGACGGCATGGACCAACAAGCCTGTCGTTCAAGGGTGTGCCCAGTCTCTTGTGCCATTCCAATCCATTCCATGACGTCCCAGACAAATGGCAGCTCAAACAAATCATGATCCAAGTCTCTTAAATTCTCCTAAGAAGTTGTGGTTGAAAGCTACGGTAGTAGGTTGATGTCAAAGATCTCCCTTTTCCTCTTTTGATTTTTCTGATTCTTGCAAGTCCGACAAGGAATGACAGGGAGCTAGTGGATGACATAGCAGGTCGCATGCTATCATGATTGCGACCTTCCTCTTTCGTTTCAGGTCATTCAAGTCTGAATTGCCAGCCTCTCGTAGCTCTAGCCTCAGATGTGCTTGGGCACGTACGAATCGCAAACACGGTTCCAGTAAGTTTTGCTTCGTGGCAGATTTTAGGATCATGAAACCCTTGACACGTGCACGCCTCTATTCTACATGTAGTATCACATAGTGACATCATGTTCAAATTGTTCAAGTACTGCTCTTCCCACTCACCCTCCCTCGCTCTCCACCGTTGTCTTTGCTTTGCTTGCATCCTGGATAACAGGTCTCTTGCCAGTATGAAAACGACGCATTCAGCTGAGTATTTCCTGGGCACCCGGCGGCAATTGCTCTGGCAAGGGTGCGCCCTTGCGCCGTCGTGCAACCAAGGCCTGAACCCAAGGCTGAAAGCTCCGAATGCTCCGATGGCGGTGCAAAGGTCATGCCTTGTCACCATCCTATTTTTCACTCAAGTGTTCGCTCAATGCTAATTTGGTGTTGGCCGGTATTGGCACTAAATGGAGCAAATAAATCTTTCTCTGAGCCCGGTTTTGAGAATTTCTCTGAACTCCTGAATTCTCATGTGCTCTATGCAATGTGAGTGAACAGCAAAGCCACAAGACTTTAAATACTCCAAAAGGTAGATGATTACCCGGTTGCTTTCGAGAATAATGTTCCTATCTTTTTCAAGGCGACAACACACTGCGACGCCCGGCCATGGCGCAAAGGAACTCTGGCTCTGAAAGTCGACCATCGTGGTCCTTGCTTGGAGAGCTAGTGAAGCTAGTGGGGTCTGTGGAGGTTTGAGGTTTATCCATTTGGCATAGCTATGCATAGTCTGCATAGTTCATATTGTACATAATCAAACAAATAAAAGCATGGAAAGCCATACAGTAGAAGGTGGGGTTTGTCCAAAAATAGGACATGCCAAAATCGAATGAAATCAATTGTTTTATATTATGTCATGAGTCGATCATCATGTTACATTTCCCATTGAAAAGACCATAACTTGGGGCCCATCCTTCCTTTTTGGGCTGGAGCTAACACCAGCAGTGCATTTCGGACAAGTTGCCAAGTCGGACATGGCATAGATGGCCGACAGCTCTGACACCGGCAGTTGGGATTGCTCCAACAAGTCCTAAACAACGGAACCAACGTTGCAAGGATTCCATTCATGGACTACAGCTCCAAAACTCGCACTGACGGTAAACTCTACAAGTCAGCAGCCCAAAATTAGGCCTTGTGTCATGAATTGGGTCTCAGAGCTAACCTCATTTTTTTATATTTTTTTCAGAAATACCTCTCCAAAAAATATCCAACAAAAATCCACCATGTATTTCTGGAACCCTTGAATTCGCACAGTGTGACGCTGGTTGATCACTGTGACTGGCTGCAACAAGTCCTTGGTTGCCGCCAAATCTGCCACGCCATTTCGATCAACACGTTGGAAGATGGTTCTGTAGCTCTCAAGCCTTGGGCAACAAAGAAATCTCAAGTTCCAAAGTTGACAAGATTCGCAAGCTAAGCTCTTCCTGCCAAAAGTTCGAGCCTACACTTCACAGAAATCATATGGTATTACAACAACATGCATAGTTCACGATGCAGGAAAGCTCATCGTGAAAGGTTCACAAAAGATTCCAACACAAATGCTTCATGAAGGTTTCATGAAGGTTTCAGGATGTTTTACCAAAAGTTGCATGATGTGCGGAACACATAACTAACAAGGACCATCAAGGACCCCAACTCGCCAGCTGAAACGCTCCAGCTCACAGGGCTGAACGACTCCACCGACCTGGTGCTAATCTCCGCCATATGTAAGGCGTCCACCAAGAAACGTATCTTACCGTGACTGCGGTAGGGATATGCATAAAAGATATCGAAAAATATCGTAAATAGATATGAATAGATATGAATAGTATAATCATCTAAACAAAGACCAATGCCATGTCATTCCTTGTTTAATTTGTCATCTTCCATAAGCTGTCCATTGCTTCTCACATAATTTATAGATATCTATAGGATCCTTCACAACGACATGAAACTGTTGATGCCACAGCGGCAAAGCTTGCGCCTCACCAAAGCCACAGGCAACGCAGTTGGTAGGGACCAACCACGGCGACGCCTGGGACCGATAGATTCATCGAGATGCCAAGGGGTTCGTTCGGAGCATGTCCGGAGCAACCGCCTTTGGGAGTGGATCTGACATTAAAACCTCCATTTTCCTATGGTTTTCCTATGGTTTTCACATTAAAACCTCCATTTTCCAGCAAATTGCACGGTCATCCTGTTGCTGAGAATCTCTTGCCGTTTTGGTCAAATCTTGCACGATCAAAACATATATAAACCAACAAATATGGGAGGGAAATTCCGGAAATGTTGTTGGCTCCGTGGCACATCTTCCAGCCCAACCCTGCCATGTGCCTTGCGACGATGGCCATGGCCATTGCAAACTCTTGGAATACCAAGCTCCCATCCGCATCACGATCCGAGAGCTGTCGCGGGGGCGCAAAGCAACACAGTGCTGCAGTATCACCCAGTATCATGCAGAGTTGCAATTGAAAAAACCTTGAAAAGCAACTGTTTCAACTTGAAGGTCTTTGTGGGAAAGATCTCATGCATATCGTCAACTGTGTTGGTTTCCATCACACATGATGTGTCTTCAACCGATGCCTGCCAAATGAACGAGAGCTCTTGCACTGGCAGGCCGCTGCTTTCGAAGATCTCTCGCCTAAGAGCTGGGCAGTTTCACACCTGACAATCGTATCGTAACTCAAGCATGGCTTCAAAATGCTTCAAACAGTTAGCTACTGCAGGATTTCAATGTATCCAGTGAGTCGAGTGGCTGTCATGCTTCCTACATGTGTAAAGGCACATCGCTACAAAAATTGTACTGTGAGGGCTGGATTGCACTGGTAAAATCTGGTAAATCCTCAGCGATGGTCTTCCTAACATGGAATTCTGGCGACACGAACGGCATTCCGCCATGGCTAGACTCCTCCAGGCTTCCCCACCCCTCTTCTTGGCCCACGATGCCTGATGGCGGCTGCATTGAGAAACTGGTTCCAAAAGGATTTCAAAATGACAGGATTTCTCCAGCCACGTGACTTCGCTTGTTCTGGCTTTCTGACTGCTTTTCTATGCTTTTCTCGTGGAGCGAGCATCAAGGTTCTTTCATCTCACTGAGAAGAAAGGCGGGGCGCAGTGACGCAGTGCCTTTGCTTTGGGCATCAAGGCGTTGGAAGGTTTGCAGATAGTGGCCCAGCTCCTGCCAGGGAGATAGGTCATTGCACCATATTTCAATATAATTAGTCGCGTTGAGTATGGTTGAGTGAAGTCTTGGTACTGTGCTTCTGAAGTGTGCCACAAAAGCTTTCCGATGAAGCCAAATGTTCCTTGCCATTGATCTCTGTGTTTGCAACCAGCCTCATGTTCCATAGAACTGTTGCTGCTCAAGACTTTTTTGCACTTCACCAAGACCATCCCCCGCGCCCAGTAACCTCCGGCTTGACTGACCAGTTTTCCTCTGGTCGTTGCGCCAAAGCCTAAGAATGCAGGTGATTGGAAGAAAACACACAGATCTGTCGCAAAATGGTTCCATCTGGCTCCAAGCAGCTGGATGCTTGTTGGATTTATCACAATGTCTCTAAAGTCAGCTAGGGTCACCAGCCAGCAAAGGCCCAGGAAGTTCCGTTGGCAACAGCCCCTGCGGCAGGAAAACGGCTGGTCTCATTCATGAGGTTTGGTCCAGTAGTACATCCCTTTGGTGCTAGCATGACTAACGGCATGTTTCTGGAAGTTGCAAATATCACTTCCATTCCAAGGACTGCGCAGGGGGGGAGTGATGTGGTCTCATATCGCCAGGGTGAAGGGCTCTACAGCACTGAAATGAACGATGTCAGGTTAACCGTATTAACCGGCTAATCCGTGGAGCAGCCATTCCATTTGTTATGTCCCTGTGATATCGCTGAAAAAAAATATATATATATATTATATTTATTTATTTATCCTGTGGTGCACTTCAGGACACAGCATCCAGCGCATATTTTTTGGCAGTTGTCTTGCGCAACAATTTCGTCTTTTGGATTTGAGGTTGATTGAGGTTGGACCTTGCGTCCTCGGGCTGGCAAACTCTGGCCTTCTTTGGTTTCAGAATTTAATGAAATTAACACTAAAGAATCATCCAATAGCTTAAAATATCCCATGCGTAATCGAAGCCTTGCAGCGCACAAAAGTATGCAAAAATCGTATATAGTATACAGTATACACAACATTCCAAACTCTGACATCGAACGAAGTATTGAGGTCGCAAGGTGCCGAACGATGCAGCTGTGAGACATGATTAACTGCAGGGTTGCTTCACAGCAAACCCCAGAGAAGTCATTGCTCCTCCGATGGCACTCTGCTGGCGATGGCAGCTGGTATTGAACCTGTACGCGGCAGAGATTTGCTGAGTTTCATCAGAACAAGAACAAAGTTCCCTCCAAGAAAACACAACAGTAGAAAAGCACAAAAAAATGCCATTGCAACCAGATTTGAAGGTTTTGAGAGATAACTGAGATAACATTCAAGCTGCGATTCCAAACAGATGTTCGATTCCAAACAGGTTTGAAGTTTTGGAGTGGAAATCAAAGAGAAGATTGCAATACAACTGATGCTCGACGGGAAATTCGGTTGATTGGAGCTGCAAGTAGAAAACCATGCCAGTAGATCTAGTGATTTCACATCTCATCACCTATCAGCAATGTATCAAGATGTCCATTTACATTGTACATCCATTTACTATCATTTCATCATAATTGTATAGCTTCAAATAGATTGTGAAACCAATTCCATCCCAATTCCTACTAATCCCAAAATTCAAATACCCACCAAACATCACCAAACGAAACCGTGGTTGCGCACTATGGGGTGATATTTCCCCATCCAGCTGGGCCTTTCCAGCCGCCAGTGGCCCCTGAAGGTCACATATTGTGAAACGGAAAGTGCACCTGGAGGACCTGCGCCAGTTGCTAAATCGAAGGCGGATCACACTTTTATGACACTTGCTGAATTGTTTCCAGTATTGGCATGTATTGGCTCCAAAGTCTCAGTGCAGTTCATGTTCTGTTTGCACCACATGGGGATGGCTCAAAACCCTGGTACCCCTGGTGAACATCAAAATAGCTGGTAAATGGATGTTCATCCCACTAAAATGTATCTATAGGTATTGACCCATACCCATGTTCTGTTTGCACCACATTGGCACATATTGTCACCATCCAAGCGGTGCACCACGGTGCACCTCAGCCTTCAGGTGATCGAAGTCGCTCCCCCATTCGCCAGTGGCCCTTGGTCTGCCGGCCGTTGGTGTCGATCAACACACCTTGGGTCACTGCTGGGGCTGGTTGGAGAAAGGAGGATCAAATGAAATAAATGATATTATATATATATATATATGATATAAAAGGCAGGAACTTCGAAAGTCAGAAGACAGCTCTCTGGCCCTTCTTCAACTTACTTTCAAAGATGCGAGTGAACACAGTGAACAATGTCCCCCTTGCAGACAAGTGGCCAGCACCGTCTTGTTTACCGGCTCTCCACTGGCCCTGGTAGACGCGGCCATCGGCCCACGTGAAGGTGCCCTCGCCATGCTTCATGTCACGCTCCTCAGGTAGGACTGGGACGAGACTTTAGCTGTTGGCAGAGGTGGTGGCTACAGAGGTTGGTAAATATTGGCAGCTTGGTAAAAGAGATTTCTTGTCATGTCAAATATGTCAAGCACAAAATCCAGTGCGGCTGAATCTCGTAGCCTCCTTCGTATCGCGAGCCATCTGGCATTTCCATCTTGCCATAGCCGCTCATGTGACCCATCGCCCATTGACCCACGTAGACGCGACCATTGGCGAAGCGGTATGTCCCTTCACCATCCATCCTGAGAGCAAACAAACTCCAAACTGTACGAGTACTGTACGTACACTGTACAAATCTCTACAAACTCCTTCAAGCATCTGCAAGCTGCATATGCTGCATGATGAATCTGCTCTAATGACCATGACCTCTGGAAGGTCTTTTTTCCATCTCCAATCTTCAGAAATCGCATGAAATCACGGAGCACTGTCAAAATTGTCAATTTTGCGGGCTGTCAAGCTGGTGGCCCTGACCTCCACCAATCGACATCAAATTTGCATCACTTTGCCATCTTCCAAGCTTCTGATCGTTGTGAAACTGGCCTTCGTATTGTACACCTGTGCCAGATTTGTAGACTCCGACACCTCAATCATCAATTCCAAGAGCACACTTTCAGTGGGGGCGCTGTTGTACAGGGCTTCAATCCGCCAGCTTTTCTGTGGACATGTTGAAGTCTTCGTCATTCTACCAGATCAGCTTCAACCAAATAAACCCTGGAGATTTTCTGGGAAAACACGTCCCCATACTTATTCACCTTAGTCCATAGTTTCTAAATGTTACCAACCATAGTTACTAAGCATACTTCTTAATCATAGTTATTGACCATAGTTACAAACCATAGTTAGTAACCATGTTTACTGCCCATAGTCATCAATGCTCATCATAGTTGCTACTCCAAGGTGCCGTGCTTGCTGCCATGAAGGAACTCTCCCTCATAGCGAGCACCGTCCGACCAGGTCTCAATGCCTCGTCCGCTCTTCTCGTCAGAGTGCCACCTGGGAGTTGTCAGGGCACCCATAACTTGGGATATGATCCCTGCAGATAGGTTGAGTATGTGGTTATAGTTATTGGTTATAGCTATTGGTTATAGCTATTGATTATATTCTGTTATATTCTGGTTATATGTGTATATCTTATATCATGTACCAACTAACCATAAAGTTAGATAGTTTTCTGGTTATGTTTGCTGGAACCATTCAACAATCCCCGATATAAGGTACGGACCTCACATTCGACCCTACCGCAGCCTCACATTCGACCCTACTCCAAAATAACGTCATGCAGCCTCACATTCGACCCTACCCTAACAAAAATACGCAACCCTTCCAGGAAAAAAGACCACTTTTCCCGGTTCACATTTGACCCTACCCCACTTTAACCTGCCTCAAACCAGAAAAATTACATTCGTTGCTATCAAATCAACCAGCCCCCCTTGCACAACTACATTCATTGGTATCAAATCAACCAGCCACCCTTGAACCATTGCATTCATCGGTATCAAATCAACCAGCCCCCCTTGAACAAGTACATTCATTGCTATCAAATCAACCAGCCCCCCTTGAACCATTACATTCATTGGTATCAAATCAACCAGCCCCCCTTCAACCACTACATTCATTGG
>Ga0126342_10022227_pt1 | contig 10498 bp, 10 predicted proteins | sample Cyp1metagenome_FD_92528 | JGI IMG/M metagenome (GOLD analysis project Ga0126342, IMG submission 92528) | Coral microbial communities from Lord Howe Island, Old Settlement Bay, Australia - Cyphastrea 1 metagenome | ecosystem: Host-associated > Invertebrates > Cnidaria > Coral ...
AATCATAAGTTGGATATGACGACGATGATGGATGGATGGATGGATGGATGGATGGATGGATGGATGGATGGATGGATGGATGGATGGATGGATGGATGGATGGATGGATGGATGGATGGCGCCGACAGGGTCAAGCATGATAGCCATAACAATGCTCAAGAGATACGAATATGCAACAATGTTTAAGGATCCCCTGGCCTACAGCTTTTGCATATTACTGTGCTCAATGCTCACGACATCCGAAAAAACACTACCAAGGATATCCAAGGATGATCCGGATTTGACAAATGATATCTGATAGATGATGATAGACGATCAGATGTATTTATCATCATCTATTGCCGACTGCACATCTGTCCATATTTGGAAGGTCATGGATTCTCTGCACATGGTTCTAGGATGTTCTAGGGCATGATTCAGGATGATAAATATTGGTGACCTGCAAGTTATGGCTGCATCTCATCACTTGCACCTCGCGACCTCCACCATGAAATGCTTCCTGACGGAGACGACGCTGGCAGGTCGTTCGGCAAGGTGGCAACTGGCGGCCACGAGCTGAGGCTCGGATGACCAATGGATATGGGATGATATTGGCAAGTGTTCTGGGGGTTTAGCCCCAGATGCTTGGAGCGTGTTATAGCTCGGAATCTGCTGTTGTAGCTCTTCTACTGGGAGAACCAGGCAGGTTGGCATATGTGAGGGGAACATGACTTACTATCAACCCAGAATCAAGACTTATTCTATCTTATTCTCCAAGTCCAGACTTGGAACTATACACACGATGTACTCTGTGTTTGAGGGTTCAACTGATCATGCAAGTTAGAACGGAGTTCCTTCCCTGCAAGAGAACCAACATCTATCATCCAACCATCTGTAATTAGTGTTCCGGAGCTCCGGCACCTGAGCAAGGGATGTCTGGCAAACCTCAGTCCAGAGGAGATTCAGAACCCTTTGGCGGATGTAGCCAGCTGGTCATGTCATATTGTTATCCGAAATCTCTGGTTGCTGGGCCAGTGTTTCACCCCTTCCCTGCTGTGCCCCTTGTTCTTGCAAATCATTGTCCAATGTTGCCAATGTCCAATTGTATACATGTTGGCCAAGTATTGCAAAAATGCATCCGCACGGTTCCATAATGTTTCATACCCCATAACTAACCGTTTCTTCACAGTTGTTCACAGTTTCTCACAGTCCAGACCTTTCATTTTTGATGGAGGTCGCAGGATCGGATTTTAGAGGTCTCAGTGGGGAGCCAGGTAGTTTTCCCTTTGGCAAACAGATACATTCCACAGGCACTAAGTCACTAATTGTTCACTGACTCTGCTAAGGATGATGGAACCAGAGACACACCACTAGACAGCTCAGTCACTCAGTCATTGGTGGTATGTGAAAATGCCCACTGAGTCTGGAGTGTTGGAGTATGTCGAACTGCTAGGTGTTTCTAATCTAGGCTTCCATACCCACCAATATACACAGACTGATTATAGTTCTACTCTTTGCCAATGCTAATGTCATTGCCGCAAAGAAGCCTATGGTTTTAGAAACGAGAAACGGGGCTGGGAAAGTCTCGGCACTAGTCTGATGTTACTAACGTTACAGTAACCTTTTGCATCTTGGGGGCTCACTCATTTTGACAAATTGAACGTTTTGTTGACCTCTGTTGACATCGTTTGACATCATAGATCCATGCCCAAATCTTCGCCAACGAGGCTCTTGAGACGATACTTCTTGGAGAGTTCTTGGCACTGTCCAGCCTAGGCTTGAGCTGTCCAGTTCTGATCCCCACACAAATTGGATGTTATTGGATGTTTCAAAGACGTTTAATGCCCGAAAATTCTTGAGCCTGTGGGGGGTGGTTTACAGCTGGAGCCAACTTCAAGATGTGCGAAGATGTGGATACCTGAACTGCACTGAGCTGCACAACGTTTCAAAGTATTTCCGCAAATTTGCGATCAACCCTTCAGCCCGGAATGGATCTTTCAGCATGGCTCATGCTGCAGTCCCATGACATATCTCAAGAGATGCACAGTGAAGAATGAATTGAGTAAATACGGTTAAAATACATGTAAACCACAGGCTCTTAATCAACCTCTTCAATATGTGCTAGAGCAGCTAGAGCAGAAGCAGAATGTCAATCTCAAAACCTTCAGATGCTAAGCATGGTGGGCATGGTCCAACTGCCCTCTCTGCCTGGGTCCCAGGCTCCTCCACAATCAAAGGCCGGCCTACACCCCGTGCACAGGATCGGATCTCATCGCTGAAGCGCACAGCCTGGAGGATCCCCCGGATCAGCCATGCTATCATGCATTTTTTGGCGATCTGGTTCTGCTTTTTGACCCATTTTGATCCATTTTGACCGATGCCCAAAAAGAAGTAAAGCAGTGAATCTTGGAACAGCGATGGGATTGCGCAGTGCTCAAGAAGCTCATCAGTCACTCACGAAACGAGGGCTAGCAAAGCTGTCTTGTAAACTTCCCGTGGTCCACAAGTTCCATGGCATGTGCCATTTATGGCATAGCTGTAGGAGGTTTCAGCGGAACCCTGTGACAAAACTCTAACCCACCAATCCCAGCAGTCTATGAAATGAAGCCCTTGCAGAAGTAGAAACTCTGAAAGGAACTCATGAAAGGGAACATAGACCGCAAGCACTTTCATTGCACCTTGAATTTAGACCAACTTGAAGGATTGGATTCCACCGATTCTCATTTCCACCTCACCTCACAGAAACGGCTCCCGCCTCAGCCAAATCCAACCGCTCTTTCGCATCCTGCCCATCGCAATTTCAGGGTAGATCTCACAGATCGCTGGGCACAGTCTCTGCAAAAGCCTCCTGAAAGCGAGCCTTGATCAGAAATCTGGAGATGACGGATCGAAGATCCTCGGAACATGCCTGGACGATGTCAGCTATGTCAGCTGGGATCAATGGGTGCAAGTTGCACTCGGAGAAATGTGAGTGACTGATGTGACCAATTGGCAACCAAACTGCTCAACCAACAGATCCAACAGTTCAGGATGAAATCCCGACAGAATGTGATGAGTAGGGTGGTGCCCAGTGGTCTTGTGACACAGCACACTTCACGTTGTGTGGTCAGCACGGGATGCGTGTCGCGCTGATGGCATGAACACCGTGATGAATCTGTCTGCCAATTGCCTGCGAAAATCGAAATGATGAATAGTGAGCGTTAATAGGCAAGCATTCAGCCAAAAGCGATCACTTATTGTGGTCGCTGCTATTTCCTGCAGGGTAATGTGTGGGTATACAAAAATGGTGCATACCAAAATGGTGTCCATTGGTGGGGTGCCAAAAGCGTTGGAAGTCCGGAATTTTGACCCCATACCAACTACCAACCAGTTTATTGATCCTTCAACATTCACTCGGCTCTAAACAGTTCTACAGTGTCCTACACACAAATGCTGGATATTGATCACAATTTCCCAGCTGATACGGCCCATGACCTCGGGTAATGGGCTTTCAGATTCATCCACGATCTGCTTGGCAAGGGCCAACTGATTGTTGGCCTGCCAGGGCTGTCCAGCGGAAGATTCATTAAAAGATTCACCATAATTGGATTCTGACTGGATAGTTTGGGTTATACATGGTTTGCTTATAATATTGGGCTATTATATAACCCAAATTGCTACTGGATAGTCAGATAACCCATAATTGGACTATTATACGGCTACAATCGGCTACAATCGTTGCAGTGCGACGCACGAACGCACGTTGCATCGATTGGGAACCCCCATGGCTCCACCTCGAAAGGCCTCCGAAGGGAAGCCATCTCATACAAACCTTGCCGGAATCGGCTGGGATTGGCTCTGATTTCAGCAAAAAAGACATGTGACACTTGAAACAAAGCAAAATCCTGGGAAAAGCGTCGGGAAGAAGATAACATTTAACATGTCAATCTCAGAGTGTTCTTGTCTTTCTGACTCATGAATCGCAGACATTGAGACGATTTTGCCCGGCTGACACGCTCTGAGATTTGGACACACTCCCAACGCCCATGCATCGCTTGCTGCGCCATAAACTTCACCACATACCTGAAATGACTGAAATGACTGAAATGAGAAATGAAATGCACCCAGGATCCGAAGGGCTCCGAAGGGCTCCGGGTCATCCCATGGAGGTCCAGCCAGGCGACCATCTCAGGAGACATGTAGTGCGGCGTGCCCGTGGTCGCCTTGGTCAACATGGTCAACATGGTACTGCAACGATCTGCAACGTGTCGTCCCAAAGTGCCCGGCTCTCGGCAATGGTTTGGACTTTGGAGAATGCTTGACAAATCTGAGAATGATTCAACAGTAGCCTTATCACCATTCTCAATCATTCTTGTCATTCTCAAAACGAAAGCTATGTAAGGCTATGATTACATATTAGTTTATAATGTGATATTAAATTCAATAAAATAAATCTGATAGTTCACCCAAACAGCGCCCACCTTTCGGCTTTTTCCGGGCTTTCTCACTGCCGTGGCAGCATTCAAGGCAATGGCCACACCGAAGTCGGCCAACTTAATCTGGGCATCGAATGGACCGACTAAAAATGGGCCACAGCTGGTAATGATGGCACCGTGGGCACCTCTTCAGGACATGGGTCCAGCCCCTTGCGAGTGAGTAGGAGATTCCCGGGCTTCACCTCAGCCAAGGATTCGATTCGATAAATAATAAATATCATATGAATGAAATTGAAGTAATGTGGGCAAAACAACAATAAACCACCCATGTGGAAATGATTCATACGAACTATTTATGGTGATGTGGGGGATGGTTTATTTTTGTTTTACCCACGTTATAGTAATATGATACAATGATTGGCCAGAACATACCCTGGGTCCCGCACATCCCGGTGGAGTACACCCTCTTGATGTACAAAGCGAAGTGCGCTCGCAATGGCCACCAACACCTCAGGGCTGCAACATGCAACCCGGGATTCTACGGGATTCTATGGGTATTTAGTGGATTTTAGTGGGCATGAAGCAACAGGGAGAGCTCAAATTATCGGCACATGGTTTGAGTTTTAGTATGCTTTAGTACTAAGCCATCCATGGTTGGGCGAAGATTCAGCAGCACTCGGATCTCTGGGCTATGGCCCTGACTGAACGGACAAAGGCTCCCTCCAAAGGACCTTCCTTGGAACTTACACGTTGTGCCAAAACCTCAGCAACCAGAAGGGGATAGCCGCTATGGACGTCCATGGTGGTTTCCATCGCCATTTGGAAATATGGGGAAGAAGAAATTCATCTGACGATTGTCATGTCCATCGGTGCAGTCACTGCATTGTAAGATGACATGCTGAGGTCCGTACAGACTGGATATCTCCACCCTCCTGGTTCAAGACGAAGCAAGATTGTATACCAAGGATTTGACTGCATGGGGAAACCTACCGCCAATTGCTGTGTGAACTTCTCAGGAAATCGTGCAACCCGCCACGATGTAGGCATCACTGAATCACTTCGTTCCACCAGTAGAAGTCTTGGGTCCAATGTATTTTCATGTATTTTCCCACGCACGGAATTCAGTGGCTGTTCATTGGCTATAAATTTGGCAGCCACTTGTGTTGTGAACCAAGTCTATGTGGAGGGATGCGAAATATGCCAAATAGTGGCAGAAATTTCATCTGAATTGGTTGCTATCAAAGTTTGCCACCACGAGTCCCACGAATCTTGCTCCGCAGACCCTTTTTAGTGGTGAATTTAAGGGCCGTTGCTTTCTGTTCCCCCGCTCCATGTATTGCAAAGCCATCCACATTGCTGATCTGCCAGCATCCCACGCGCTTTCGTAGCACGTGACCTTATGCCGCTGTGGGTCATGCTCAAAATACCAAGCACATTCGGAGGAACGATGCTGGCAATTTCATCAAACAGCCATGGATTTAGCCAGTTTAGCCAAAGTTTGGCACAAATTCCAACCCTACAACGAGGCAACTGCGGCACAAGTGTTGTTCTGTTGCAATGATAGTTTTTGCCCGGCGAACCTGTGTCAGACATCCACATTAATTAATGGATATTAATGGCTCATTTCGTCATCGAAACACATTGCTCTGTCCCACCTCACTACCACTGATGGTTGCTTCCAGTTGCAAAACTTAGCTCCCCTTGGACACTTGCAAATGACAGATCCAAGGTACAATGTTCGGATGGTGCCCCAGCCGCTTTAGCAGAGCTGCTTCGGAAAACGCCGCCTGACGGCTCTGATTGAGCAAATGGACACACCCTGCCATTTCCTCCAGTCGCACATAACGATTAGAAGTGATTGCGACTTGAAAAGGAACATAAGATACGAGAGATTTTTGGGTATATGTCTGGTCAAAGATAATTTGGTACTGCAATAGGAAACACCAAAAGAACTTCAACGCCATCCATACAGTAAAGATGTTGAAATTGATCTTGTTCGATATTCCAACACCAACCATATTTAAGGGCTTCCAGAAATGCTGTACCCAATGATTTTGGGGTACCCCTATTCCCCCCATTTATATAATCCTAGGCTCATGTGCCATGGTCAGAGTCACCACCAGATGCCGCCCTTGGGCCTCTTTGGCAGCGCACGCGGCCGCAGTGTCAAGCTGGTCACATGGAACAACCCTCAGCCGGCAATACCCTACACTGCCCCAAAAAAGTTTCAGATCTCTTCCATCCAAATTAATGTGGGGCCATCTGTTTCATCTTTCTGTGTGTATCGTTTTGCCTGTCTGGACATCCTTTTTTGACCATAAGAAAATAAATAAGAAGAGGCTGTAAGAAGCTGCTGCTGAATGAAAAAGAAGTCGGATCCAGGAGGCATGTTACAACATGTTACAACATCTTTGCGGTCCTCCTCAACAAAGCCTTACCCATTGTTGAAATCATCCTACCACATCCTAACCTTGGAAACTCCAAGGGGCTTCATTGCAACTTCACAGGCATCACGAAGGCTGCCTTGGTAAACAGTGGGTCACCGGCCAGTCAAGTTGCGTTAAAACCGCATTGTGCCTGCAAAAACATCGGAAATCCAAGCCGCAAGTGGGGGTGTACATCGACAATTGGGGCTCCCGCCTGATGTTTTATTCCGTGTTTCCTTGCAGTGAGCCTTTTTGTGTTTGAGAGACGACATCAGAAACCTCCCAATTAAAAACTGCCACCTGCTGTGTAGCTGGCTGGCAACTCGTAGAACACCGCATAACTTTACGATATTTTACGATACTTGATGCAACTTTTGCATATGTTGTGCGTGCAAAATGGTGTTTCGTTGGGGTGGGGTGGGGTGGGGTGGGGTGGGATGGTAATGTTCACTTGAACATGCAAACTTGCAGATGCCACGCATTGATACGCTGCTATCATTTCTTGTCAGCTTTGGCGGGCACTCAATGCGTTGATTGACTCAAGAATTTATCGGAGCCAAATATCCTTGAAAATTCAAAGGTCACAATCCAAAGGCCGCAATGGCAACATGTTGGGTCGACGGGGGGGGTGTCCAAACTTCATTGTCTTTTGCACGCACTCATGTCGACCTCTCTCTTCTCTTGCCTCTTGTTTGGTTGGGGGGGCAGTAACGTCTTCATGTGCGTTTTCCTGTAGCATGCACTCATATCGACCTCTCTCTTCTCTTGCCTCTTGTTTGGTTCGGGGGGCAATAACGTCTTCATGTGCGTTTTCCTGAGCGAGTTTATATAATTTTATATACACCTGTGCAAAAGATCAACAAGAGAAAGGTGTTCGCAAAAGCACTTGCCGCCTTGAAACAAGGGGTTGGCAAACAGTCTTTCTCTGAGACAAATTACCGTGGTGGGCGGTGGCCAAGTGGCAGAAAGTCACGCGGCAAAGTTGAAGAAGCAATTGCGCAGAACAACAAGTTGTCTGGCTTACCTCTTGATTCCGCACACATCGATGGCTTATCCGCTTTGTACATTCATGAAAACCTTAGGATTGACATGGTCATGGACGCCTTTGTGCGCTATATGGCTTTTGTCAAAGACAAAATTCATCCCAACAATCCCTATGTAGATACCTCCTGGTTCACTAAAAAATGACGAAATTGAGGACAAAAACTTGCGGGATCGCTTGTACTGTCGGGGTTGTTTTCAACATCGATTGTGTCAAGAAACAAAAGTTGACTTGATGCAAAATTTGATGAACATGTCGAAACAATCCATAATATTAATTAAGATCAAAGGAGAATGATGCACAATGATAAAAATAGGCTTGGCACCACAGCGAACCACACATTTTTGAATAAAACAATTCCATACATTGTCACAAACTAAATCATGAACATCTTGGAGTTAATCAAGACGGCCCTGAAGTTTGGGCAAACCCCCCCGTCTACCACCCAAACATCAAAAAATAACAATAACAATCGGTGAATCAATGCGATGAAAAGAGAATCAGAAACACACAGGTGGAAGTCTGGAAGGTGAAGAAACACAGCGGCATTGAATCACCCCTGTACCGTGTAGTTGGATGCAGCTGGACCATTTAAGTGTGGCTTTCCAACTGTTTCTCTTTGCTTCTGGTCTCCGAAGACTTGCGAGGGGAATTTCCTGCAGTTCGCCTGAATCTCCAGAAACATTCCCACAGGGTCATGTCCAACCACAGACACTTGACATGACCATGGCGCGTGACTTGGGTCCCACACATGCAGAGACCACATAGCCAAAGCTCCCTCGACCAATCAGCCTCTCCACCTGGCTTTGGATTGCCATCGGCCCAACGATTGGTATCCATTGGTTTCCCTATTCTCAGAAAGTGGACAACTCTGATTGATGTGATGGAATATGAATGCATGGGATATCTCATATCTCCAATTGTTTAAATCTTCTTCCAGCTCTGTTGCTCGGTCCAAGAGCCGTAGTGTCCAGACATGCCAAGACTGCAGCCACTCAAACAAACAATTTGAGATCGTGCAGACCAACATTAAAATTTCCAACTTTCGAGAGTACCGTTAATGACTGGGAGCTTCGTTTCTTGTCACTCTATAGATCCAGTGTTGCATCCTGGATTTGGCTATGGCAACATCTTCCGCCTGCCTGAAAATGACCCAAAGCATCGCCTGCCTGGGGTGCATGGTGATTTCGGGGTACGACGAGAAGCACGTCTGTTGGTTCATTGGTCATGAGACCACTCAAAACACACAGACACACACACACACACACGCTTACTTACATTTTTTGAAAAACTGTCGGAAAGTTCAAACCTTCCAATCGTCTAACGTTGACCCACAGTGCCTCCCAGGGCTGTCACAACCTGATATTCTGCCTACTTGGTTGCTCTGAGGGCCGCAAAGGGAGCATGGGGTAGCTAGGCTCACCTTGATGCCGCAGCTGGGCAGAGTCATTTCCTGGACGGTGATGAAATCTGCTGGGTCGCTGGGTCAAGGATGCAAAATAAAAATCATGAACTTACCACTTTGGCTGGTGAAAATTTGAAAAAATAGCCGTGGAATCATCGTTTTCAAGTTGAACATGTTTACATTTTCAAAAATCATCATCAAGACCAGCAAGACATGTATCCATCCGTTCGGTGCCGACCTTTGGCTGCAGTGCGCAGCTAGTGGAGAGCAGATTGCATGGCCTGATGCCACAAATTGATGAACACTGGCGGGATACCAACGATTTTTACCAACCCTCGAAACCACTCCAAAATCGTTTGGGTGCACCGGTCGACATTTGTAGCATTTCTTGATCTTTGGGCATCACTCCAAGAATCGGTTTAAGTCAAAATGTGCAAGAAAAACTCTGTTGGAATGGTCGAATGGTCACAAAAACATGTTTTCCCGCGGGTGTTCCATGAAATCAACGCGTCGCATCCGGCCGTTTGGACCGTGACCCAGGCGACTGGGTGACTGGGTGCTCGAACTTGGCTGACCTGCTAGAGTTCGCTCTGCCAAGCTACCCTTTGAGCTGAAACAGCCAGGAGAGTGGTATGTCACATGTAAAATGGGTGCTGTCCACAAGAAAGTGTACGTGACTGTGCAAGAATTCCCGAAACTCTCCAAGGGACTCAAAAATCTGGTGGGTCGCTCACCATGGTTTATGTATATCTATAATGAATATAATATAATATAATATAATATAATATAATACAATATATAATATAATATAATATAATATAATATAATATAAAATAAATATAATATAACATAATATAATATAGTATAATATAGTATAATATAGTATAATATAGTATAATTTATTATATATAATATATATAATATAATATAATACAATATATAATATAATATAATATAAGATAATAAAAATATAATATAATACGATATAATATAATATTTTATTAAATTATATTAAATGATATATGCACACACATCTGTACACGCGTATAAAGGCATATACGCACATACACATAAACACAAGCACCCACGCGCATATACACACATGTATGTGCATTTGTACAAACATATTTTGTATATATATATATATACCGATATGCCTGTTGAACATATATCTATATATATATATCATATATACAAACCATATATATATATATCATTTTAAAAATATCTA
>Ga0126342_10022228_pt1 | contig 10498 bp, 10 predicted proteins | sample Cyp1metagenome_FD_92528 | JGI IMG/M metagenome (GOLD analysis project Ga0126342, IMG submission 92528) | Coral microbial communities from Lord Howe Island, Old Settlement Bay, Australia - Cyphastrea 1 metagenome | ecosystem: Host-associated > Invertebrates > Cnidaria > Coral ...
AAAGGGTTTTGCTTTACTTTGCTTTCTCCAAACATCTGAAAACAAAACCAGGGGAAGCACAATTGGAATTCATTATTGCCATGCCTGGTGCAGGTTTATTATTGCTATTCTGGGGCTTGTAAACGGGATACCCTTTGTGGACCTGTTTTCTGTTTTTTTTTTAAATAAGGGTTTTATAAGGACATCAGCTGTTTGGTAATTGGATCAGATTTCTGGAATCTAAGCTTTTGTTAATGAAAAGTGCTTGCTGCTTTGAAAAGGGTTTTGCTTTACTTTGCTTTCTCCAATCATCTGAAAAAACCATACCATGCCCTCTGGACAAGGTCATGAGTTTTTTGGCAGTACTAAAATTAAATTAGGCTAAATGACTTTTAGTATTGGAGGAAAAACTGGAGTTGGGTAAAAGTTTCTACTATTGCCATGTTGGGTCCACTATTGGCCATGCCCTCTGGACAAGGTCAGAACATGAGTTTTTTGGCAATACTAAAATCAAATTGAGCTAATTGACTTTTAGTACTAGAAATAAAACTGGAGTTGGGAAAAAATCTACATCTACTATTGACAAGGTATCATTATTGGCTAGACAACATTACTACGCTACAATACACTAATTGCACTACGCTACACTAATCCCATTACACTACGCTACATTCATTACATTACACTACGCTGATTACACTACAACTATAACATCTATAGCTGCAACTGCAACTACTGCTACATACTATTACTACTACAATCTACTACAGCTATAGCTATAGCTACAACTACACTACATTACACTACACTACGCTAAGTGCATTACACTACACTACGCTAAGTACATTACACTACACTACACTGCACTAGGCCAACTACAACTACAACTACAGCTACCCTACATTACACTACACTACACTACGCTACGCTACGCTACGTTAACTACAACTACAGCTACAACTACACTACTTTACACTATACTATGACCACACTACAGCACACAGCACTACAGCACACTACACTACACTACATTGCACAACGCAACGCTACACTAACCTACACTAACTACACCACACCACAACTCCAACTGCAAATGCAACTATATTTCACTATATACGCCACGCTACATCCAGCATTTGTGTGTGAGGTGACCACTGCAACCATTGCAACCACTCCAGAAAACACAACTCCAGAAAAACAACCACCACGGTCCATCAGTGGATTCGCCCTGCCATCCATGCATCAACTCACCTCTCCTATAGTGTCCTTTCTTTGAAACTTCCGCCACTGCCTTGTGCGGTACTACTGGAATAATTAAAGAAATATTTTATCTTCATTTCTACCCCTTTTCTTCCTTGTCCAAATGCCTTCTGGCTTACCTAGCCCGCGAGGACATTGCATACTTGGCAACCCTGCCAGGCCCCTCATGGCCTCTTTGTTTTTGGCTGGCACTACATAATCCCCAGTTTTTGGTGACCTGAGAACAGAACGTGGCTAACACCATGCAGCATTCCTTGAGACTGCAACTTCAGAAGCCGAGACTTGCCCGAATTGTTGCACAATGCTGCACGCATTCGCGCCTAGATCACCCAACAACTGTGCCGCAACTCTGAGATAGAGGCGATGCATGCTGAGATGGAGACGTCCTGGTATGGGCATCTGAACTCTCTTTCTCTCTGTCTCTCTCTTTTGATTCTGCATTATCTTGATTCCTTCTACAGAATGCGTGCCCAATGGCCGAGGACTCTGTTGTTGGCATTCTTGGACAATGCGCTATGGCTGTAGCATCTCTTAAGCTGGTCTCCTGGCATCAGCCTCTGCAAACTCCTCTTCAATCTCCGCAAACCTGAGATGTGACCAGACTTGATTTCTCTCTCCACCAACATCTCAGGAGATGACCAGACTTGATTGACTCCATTATTTCAACTAGTGAGATGTGTTATCTGTTAAGTTATCGCTAGCGTGGGATAGGAAATTTCAAAAGCATGTTCCATAAGCATGTTGAAATTGAATCCTGGGTTCAAAATTATCCAGGGTCAACAAGTTTTGCAAACCAGAGACTGATTCGTTTGTGGATCATCATGATGGCCATCGTTGTCCTCGATCTCGGTCTCGACCTTTTTCTTCGGAGAATTTGGGGTACCATATGCTTAAATCTTGATCCTCAATTCTTCGACAAACTCCCATTAGCAGGACACTCCGTTCCTCCTTCTCTCCCTTTCCATCCTTTCCTTTCTGTCTGTCTTCCAGTATCTTCCACAACATGTAATTAGGTAATGAATTGATCCCGAGGTCCACCAGCTTTGTACGCACTCCATTTTCGTTTGATTTCCACATCGTCTCTGCAGAGACCTGCCATGACCTGCCTCTGCCGCTCGGATGCTTTCGCACGGCGAGGCAGGAAGCTCCATGAGTCCTCCAGGTCATGCAGTGGCATCCATTTTTTTGAGAAGATGTCGCAACCGCGCTTCTTCGTTGTATATCAAGAAATGAGCTCGATGTAGGGAGACTACATGCGCATGAATGCACCCCTTTCCAAGGCAAAGCCACCTGCCATCGTAACGAACAAACGCATGCAATATGGAGAATGAGATAGGGAGAGCCAGCTATTTCTTTTGTAAATTTACAGTGCCAGAAATCACTTGTCAAAAAAATAACTATTACAGTTAAAATTAATAATATATATACGTATATACAGTATATATATATTATATAGATATTTATAGATATCTCTGGCGGGCAGTACAAACTATTGTGCTTGGTACAGTATCAAACCGCCATGGCAACCAAAATTGGAACTGTACTCCCATTGACCCATTGATCGGACTGCAGTTCCAAAAAGTTATTTCCGGAGTTCAAGTTGCTAGATTCGTCACCCCACAAACGCGTTAGCGCTTGAGACCAAGAATGACAGGATAGGCTGGGCAAGGCATGATTTGCCAGCAAGCCAGTCCTAGGACTGGGCCATTGCAGCAAACAAGTTTGCAAGAGCCTCTGCCCCCATGCAATACAAACCTCCCGTGCTTTTTTGCAATAACTGGGTGCAACGTTGAAACAACGCCTTGGCTAGTTGAAATTCTTTCCAGCCGGCAGCCGGAGTGGCGATATTTTGAGATTCTCTGGCCAACATGAATTTAACCTGAGGCCAACCTTTTGCTGCTCACGGCACGAACATCCAAAACATGCCTACATTGCATGCAACCTGCAGTTTCAGTACAGTGTTTCCTTCTTTGCGGCCGTTCTGCCATTGATGCTGGAGCCAACTCTAGGATAACAGCGAAAACTCTACTCTCAAACTACCTTCAGCAAACAAACGCATGGCAATGTGTAAGGCTCAATTCAAGTCACATAGAACAAGGCCAGGTGTGAGTTTGCATCACGGAATTGAACTTTTAGAACTCACATTGTTCGACACAGGCCACAGGCCAAGCAATTCTGGGGCCAAATCCTGTGCTTCGAAATCAAATTGCCTGGCGAGCTCGTAGTAGTTCAGCCTGGGCTGTCCACATTGCTGCGATGCCAGAAATCCTGCCCTGGCCCGTGGACAAAACAAAATAATTACTGTAATAACTGTAATATGCACCTAACATCGACTCAAATTGCCCAGAATTAAGAACGGGCGCAATCCTACACGCTGAATATCTATAAAACATAAAAATAATATAACGGATATAACGCATTTGCGCATCAAAGGCGTGAAGGGAAAAAAAATCCAACAAACCCCCACAAGAAACAAACAAAAAATCTCTGTCTGGACACCTGATTTGTGTCGAATGATGAAATGTGCCACACTCTGTAACAATGGGCCGCGCGCGCATGTATGTACAACAACATATCTCAGCATACAACCACTCGCAGGCTTTCAAGATTAGCTGGAAGTGACCAGGGGCAGAAAAACATGGTGCGATCGCGAGACGCAAAATATCGCAATACGAAGCACCAAGAACGTCTGACAAACGCCAGCAAATGTGCCTGAACAGGTCTCACATCAAGGAACAAAATTCCGAAATTAGGATGCAAAACCTTCTCTCCCTGACCAGCCCAACAGCGAGCCCATGCTGCAAACGGTCTTTTGCGTCAGGAAGTCAAGAGCATTGTGAGAAGGGCTTGGCCAGCCGCGCCCGGGTCCAGCAAAGCACTCTGAAGAATGCACACCACTTCCTCAATAGATCTCAATAGGATTTCCATGACAGCGCTGTCAGGATGCCAAAACTGGAGCCACTACAGTACAGCAAATCCAATCATGACAAGAAACATCACGCAAACAACCCGGTAACCCATCCCATCGCATACCTTGTCTTAGCCTTTTTTGCATGCAAGCACTACATAAACACTCCTTGCAAACAAAGCACCGCGCTGCTGGTCGCCACCAAGTCAGGCCGAAGTGCTGCATGCACCGTTTTGGGACAAATAGGAAGTTGGTCTTCAGCATCAGCAATGTGAACAACCACAACCTCAGCTGCATATTGCAAACATATCGACATCGGATGTTGAAAAATGTTCCGATTCGTCTTATTACTTGTCACCAAGTGTTAAGCGCGCACGTCTGAATGTAGAACCCTTAGCCCGCAGCATCGTTTTCTCATGCTTTCTCCAATCCCATTGCATGCCGCATGCCGTGATGGAGTCTGCCTGTCTGCTTCTCTAGCTACCTTTCTGGTTATATCATATCTATTCAACCTTTTCAAACTTTTCGCGATCTGACCAGAATCTATCCAACCATCTGGCTAATCTCTCTGTCTGTCTATCCATTCATTTATATCCGCCGACCCCAGGGGACCAGGGCGAGCGCACCAGAGAAGCAATGCCAGACGGAGAGTTTCAGTGAAGGGGAGGAACGAACATCTTTGAAGATTTTTAAACCTGAAGATATTTGAACCTGAAGATATTTGAAGGCATTTGAAGGCATGGAGAGCAAGAAGCAGCAAGAATAAGCAAGAGGCAAGAAGAAAAACAGATGAAAGAAGAAAGGCAGCTGCAAGAGCAAGAAAGATAGCAAGCAAGATGTGGAAGAAGAAAGCAAGCAGAAAGACAAAGAAGCAGCACGAAAGAAGAAAAGATCGAAAGACAAACAGCCAGCAAAAGAAGCAGACCTAAAAGCAACAGGTTGCACAGGAAGAATGGGAGTTGCAGAGGTTGCGAGGCGTTTGCTGAGATTTTGCGCTAGCTTCTTGTAGCTTCAGAAAGCAACGTTAGGCACGACAAGCAGCGTTCGGCACGACAGGCTACCCGAAATGAAGCCCGTCCATCATTCACTGCCATAATTTTTTTGGCCCTCCAAAGGGTTGCTTTTGGCAAGGATCCCAAGGCAAGAGCAAGGGGCCAGACCAAGCCATGGATGGGAGTTGCACACATTGCGGAGCTCATGTTCTAAGATCCCTGAGATTGCTGGAAGAATGGGAGCTGCAGAGATTGCGAGGTCGTTTACTGAGATTTTGAGCTAGTTTCTGATAGCTTCAGAAAGCAGCATTCGGAACGACAGGCTGCCCGAAATGAGGCCCATCCGTCCATGTTTTGGCACTCCGAAGGGGGTGCTTTATGGCAAGGGCCCCAAGGCAAGGGCCAGAGGCAAGAACAAGACGGGAAGAATGGAGTTGCAGAGATTGCGAGGTCGTTTATGATTTATGGAGATACGAGTACGTTTGGGAATGAAGTCACTGTCAGATGCTCGTCATGGACGTGATTGTGTTCCCTGAAAGGAAGGTTTCCAAAGCAGCCCAGCTTCTCTTTGCACAGTCCAACGTGGACGGGATGTTTGGGGGAGGGTGCGGCAAGGGCGCGGGCTCACACAGCAAGCTGGCGTTGCTGGCCAAAAGCACGGCGAGGGCATACCCGACAGCCGGCCAGGGGCCCACTTGAGGGTAAAGGATCATAAATCGATGATAAAGACGAATTAGCCCCTCTTGGACCAGCTTGGGGCCAGGGCTATGTTGGCCCGTCTTCGAGCTATGTTGGCCTATCTTGGGGCTATGTTGGCACATCTTGGGGCTATGTGGGCCCAGCTTGCGGGCCATGTTGGGTGGGGCTTCTGTTGGGCCTCTTCAGTCACAAGATCAAAAAATGGGAAAGCCGCAAAACACCGTAAATTGCGGTATGTTTGTCGGGTCGGCAAGGAGGGAGGCCTACGGCAGTGCCACGGCCACGGGGGCCTGGGGCCCCGGCCGAATTTAAAGGCTTACGCCTGACAGCCGGCCGGCCAAGCAATCCAAGCAATCTTGGCACCATGTTGGCCCTATGTTGGGCCTATGTTGGGCCTATGTTGGCCCATGTTAAGCTATCTTGGAGCTCTGTTGGGGCCATGTTTGGAACATCTGTGTTGGAACGAGCTTAAGTTGCCAATTTTCCCCCTCCTGGAGCCCAAAACCACGTAAAAACAAAGGTTTTTTAATATCGCCAAGATAAAATCTGTGGCCGCCGAAGGGCCCGAAACACCGTAAAAAACAATGTTTTTTTTTTTAACCCCGCAAGCAAAAAACACCGTAAATTATAGGTCCTTCAGTCCTGGGGAGTCGGCACGGGGTGAACCGGGGGTGGGTTGGCGGCAGGGGGCGCAGCGCCTAGGCCTCTGGCAAGGACACGGGCTGCCCCTGGGTCCATGTTGGGCCAGGTTGGGCCCTTCTTGGGCCCAGGTTGGGCCTATGTTGGCCTATGTTGGCTCTATGTTGGCCTATGTGAGCCCTATCTTGGCCCATGTTGGCCCCCGTACGTTGGCCTATGTTGGGGCTATGTTGGCCCCATGTTGGCTCATCTTGGGGCCTATGTTGAGGCTATGTTGGCGATATGTGAGACCATTTCTGTTGAAAGACTCCAAGATGCCAATTTTTCATTCCCGGACCCCTCCGCGGAACCAAAAACAACCAAAAAACCGCGGTTTTTAACTTTCGCCAACGAAAAAATTGGGATCGGCCGAGGCTACGAAACACCGCAAAAAACGATGTTTTTGTGACCTCACACACACGAAACAACGTAAATTTCAGTGGACACGGGGTGAACCGGGGGTGGGTCAGCGGCAGGGGGCGCAGCGCCTATAACCTTCGGTTACCACGGAAGGCCTCCGGCAACGAAGGGGCTACCGCCCTGTGCCGCCGACCAGCAAAGGAGCACTACAGGGATAGTCGGAGAGATGAGAAGCTGACAAGAGCATGAGCGCAACAGCTGACATGCTTTAATTCCTTCACTCTGGCGGTTTCACGGTTGAAAAAGTGGGGTAGGACTGGGAACTTCTTGGTGGCGGACATCATCTTCTGAGCCTTTCTGACATTTATCTCATTGTGTTTTTGCAGCCGGGGTTGGCCTGAGTCCGTCCTTCGGCCGTTTTGGGCTGGGGTCGTACAGATTGACGCGCGCCGTCTTTTTGTACATGCTTTTTCGTTTGCTTTCCCTCCGCCTGTCCATATATCTGTTTTCCGGTCGCTTTTTATTCGGCTGGAGGCAGCACATACATTGACTTCAATGTAGCATAGTTTTCGGCAACTGGATCACGATGGTGGGATATTTTCGACCACAGTTTTGGGGTCATTTTTTGCTGTTTTTTTGGTGCCTGCCAAAGGCCAAAACACTGTAATTTACGATGTTTTTGTCGCTTTGGCATGGAAACACAAGCTCTTGCAACATGCTGACAGCTGTGTAGATACATTTTTTCTTGCTAGAATGGTGTCCAAAAAACACTATAGTCACTATAATATATAAATACAATTATATAAATACATATAAATACGGTGATTTGTGTTCCTAGGGGCAAAGCATATCGTAAATACATGTAAATACCGTGCGAGGCGCCAAAAACAGCAATATTTACGGTGATTTTTGTCGCGAAGGCAAACAATAGCGAACCACCGCCAATATGACGGTTTTTGGAGCCCTGCGCGCATCACCTTCATCATCAACAACAGCAACGATAGCTACAACTGCGACACCAGCAACGACAGCAACAACAGCCACCAGCAACAGCAGGAACCCTTGGGGCATTGCCGGTGTGCGAGCAATTTGATGTGTTCTATTCAATTCAATGCAACACATTGCAGCACTATTCTATTAAAGAACTACCGTAACTGACTATTAGCTCTTCTCGCTTTGTTCATTCGTTGATTTATCAGGATTCATCGACCTATCCATCTGTCTCACTCATGCCGCCCGCCAAGAAACATCTATGCCAGCACCTGCGCTTGCCAAAGAAAGAGCACCACCACTCCTGGACCCACAGGCACCAATATCCAAGAAAGCTCTTGTCCACTGTCTCTTGCTTTGTTGGGCTCGCTGGCTGGGTTGGTAGGTGCGAAGCCTTTGAAGCAGTATCTTTTGAATTCTTTTGATACTGGACGATACTCGTGTCCCGAACTGTTGACGCTAAGTTGCTTGGCGTTGGGACTCTTTGCAGTGTGCCAACTCTCGCTCCCTCCCTCCCTCCCTCCCTCCCTCCCTATTTCCAACTGCGCCGAGATTCCATTCATCAAAGCAGTTCCCTTTGTTGGTCCAGACCATCAGCTCGACCACGGAATCCTGCAGGGCTGTGGCTTTGGAATATTGATCGTCAGAATATGTTTGGTCAGCCTGCACATCTCTCAAAGAATCTTTCTCCCTCTCTCTCCCTCCATCTACATCGCCATCAGGTCTCAAGAGTCTGAGTTGTGCCACTGAAGCTGAGAGATAATTGGGCCTTGGGATGTGCGAGGACCTCTTCGCCCCACTGAGAACCTTCCTGCAGCTGTTGGACACCTTGCGAGCTGCTCACCACAAATTATCAACAATACAAACTGGTAACAAAACTGCACAATAAGGGTTACCAAATTTACTTGTTGTTCAAGACACATACAGCCCGCTTCCATGGCTTTTGCTTGTGAAGAGGTCTTTTCTTGGCGTCATCGATAGCACCGCATAGGGCTGTCAGAACACTGTGCTCCGTGGCTGCCTCGCGCATGCTTTGCTCGCCAACAAAGGTGTGAGGATGGATTTGATATCATGTTCAACATGTCCCGACACCAATATCACAAATAAGACCAATCTTGCTCTCAATCGCCATCCCGGAGGGTCAGTGTGATAACTTTTTTTTTTTGCAGCGCCTTTCCCATGAAGCGGCCGGCAAACTTCCGGGAAACTGTGGCAACCTACACAAGGATGCACAGCTCAGACTTGCAACCTATGCAGTTTCCACTGCAGATCATGAAGGCGATACTCCTAAGCCACGCGCCGCTAGTCCTCCAGGTCTTGATTTGTCTTCAAAAATGAAGGAGACCATGCACCGGTAGTAGGCACCATGCCTTGGACGGACTGGGAGAAGCCTACCCATTCTTTCAAGTTGCATCTTTGAAAGTGCAATCAGCCAAGCGGAGTTTGGGTTCCAGAAAATCTGTGGACGTGAAAGGTACTGTAGGATTCGACTGCAGTCAAGTACAATGTGGATCGATTTGAGGAAATGTGTGTGTGTGTCTCTCTCTCTCTCTCTCTGTCTGTCTCTTTCTTTCTCCTCTATCTTCCCCCCATCTGACTTTCTGCCTCATGAAGAACGGCCAGCTCCAACTCACAAACATTGCGATCACTTTTTGTCTTTACTACTTCCCAACGGTTTTGGTGCTTTTGCTGTCAAATGCATTCATTCACTTTGAAGAACTGTCACAACTGCTCTGTTGGATTCGGCAAGGGGCGCACGCCAAAGAGCTGCCAAACAACATCGGGCAACACGCGAGTGCGAAGGTGACCAAGTGCTGATCTTCATATCCTTCAGCTCCAATGGGACCTCAAATTCAAAGCAACCCTTGAATTCTGAATCTGTCGTTCACGTTGGTTCCAGACATATGCTGTGTTGCTGTATGCAAGTGAATTAAGGAGTCTTCGCCAGAATTGCGACAGTATACTTAGCAACAACATAACTTAAACATATTTTGATAACATGTTGATAAAATAAGTTATATAGACAGATTAATTACATCAACATATATATATATAGATGGCCAAATGTGAGCTACTCCCATTTTTTCCAAGTAGCATGCACAATAAAGTGGAGGTGCGGCCCTATGCCTGGTTCAAATCTGTCAATTCTCTTGGGAGATGGCCAGGAGAAGCTGTCCTGCAGGATGCAAGCAGTCAAAACACTTGGCTTGGCTTCCAAGGACTACAAGGACAGAATGTTGGAAACAGGGGTTGAAATTGAACTTGAGAAGGGGTGACACGAAAGGTAGTTGTGTCACAGGGGACGCGGGGGATCACTCAGTGCGAAAGCCGACATGCGACCGGGCATGACCGGGCCCTTTTCTGCTGACACCAAGCCTTAGGCTTGTCAATATGGACGTCATGCGCTAGCAAATCACCGCTTTGACAGGACGAAGGGAAAATTTCTGTCCAGCCGAAGCATGGAGAAGCGCCGACGTTCCTTTGCTTCACCCGTTTGCTTGCAAAAGTGAAAGTGACGTGGCAAATGGATGTCGAAAAATCCGAATCGCAAGTCGAATGATGATGATGATGATGAGGATGATGACGATGATGCTGATGATGAGACACTGCGAAGGGGCTGCTGCGTGAAGAG
>Ga0126342_10022229_pt1 | contig 10497 bp, 10 predicted proteins | sample Cyp1metagenome_FD_92528 | JGI IMG/M metagenome (GOLD analysis project Ga0126342, IMG submission 92528) | Coral microbial communities from Lord Howe Island, Old Settlement Bay, Australia - Cyphastrea 1 metagenome | ecosystem: Host-associated > Invertebrates > Cnidaria > Coral ...
CGCGCTCCCCCTTGCATCGGCCGGGGTCAGCGAATTATTATTATTCTTTCCTGGCAGCTGTGTCATAAACTCTTTTTCCCTTACGCACTCCCCCTTGCGTCTGCCGGGGTCGGCGGATAATATATGGGTATGGATCAATACCTATTAATACCATTTTTAGGGGGATGAACATCCATTTACCAGCTATTTTGATCTTCACCAGGGGTACAAGGTTTTGACACACTGCCATATATATATATACATGATTCACTCAACACAAAAAATAGTAGGTTTCTCGGGTATTGTTCACGGCTTACGTATGATTTTTTCGTCAAGAGCCAGACAGGTGGTGGACCCTCCACGAGCTGGCTTGGATCCTGTGACGCTGGAAGCCGTTTCAGGACGGTCGGCCTTCGTGAGAAACATGGATTTGCTATTTATGAAACTAAAACAACGTGTGAACTGCATTTCATAAAACATAAATTGAACCATATTCTTACGGAAAACTCCGGGACCCCCTTTTTGTAAACATACATCTGCACTTTAGTATTTCAGATGGAGGGTTCTCTGTGTTGAAGATGGCTTAGACTATGACTATTAGACCAGCACATCCATTTTCTAAAAGGAATGGTTGTGACCCAAGGCAATTTGTTAAACTTATTTCATGTTGGTGTGCGAGGACTATCAGACAATGAACGAATCGCTCCCCCAGTGAAGTTGTCCCCTTGTCCCAGGATCTTGTTTCTAACACGTGTCAACTTATGGACTGATTGCAGGATATGAACATCTTCTCTACGTTTCTTGCAATCCCTTGGCATTGAAGTCCAACCTGGAGGTGCCGTGTGGAACTGCTTCACTGTTGGGATGGTTTCCACTCCCAAGATGGCATGGGAGTATGTCATTTTTTTTTGAGGTCAAATTCTAAAATCAACCGAAGTTCAATACTAATACCGATACCTGTATTTTGATTAGGGTCCCCTCCCTTTGCTGGTGAAGTTGGTTTGGTATTTTCCCTTCATGTCCTCCATCTCACCATCCCACCATCCCACCATTCCATGCCAGGTGCTCTTGAAGAGCCACGAGTTGTGTCGCATGGTGCTGTTGGATCACTTCCCTTGCAGTGCCCATGTGGAGATGGCCGTGCACCTCAAAAAAAAGTCGTAAAAAGACGGAGATCCTGAGATTCTTGGCCTTGGCTGGACCTGATAGGGCTGAGAATGTCATCCATGGTCCATCGCAAAGGGGCCGCAGACGAAGATGTGCAGCTGGTGTGGGTCCCAGTTGTGTCTTGGCAGAAAAATGAGCAATTTTTGTTGGGTCGATCTCAAACTTTGACTCTGCTAGATTTTGAGAGAGGAGCGGATTTGCAGGGTTCTCATTTTCCGTAAAGACCCGATCAATTCGTACCCCACACTTGACAGGCCCCTACCATTCAGAAGTGGATAGAGATCGGGTGTTGAGTTGGGTGTTGAAATTCCAATCAACTCCTACATACCAACAGAACGGAGAACCCACCATTTAAAACAATCTTAACCTGTTAAACTGAGACAGTTACAATCAACATCAAATAGCATCAAACAACATCAAATAAGATCAAATACTGTAAGGAAGTCTATCTACCCGATTTCTGCATATTTCTGCAGGGGCCCATCATTGTATCCATTTCTCTCCTTGGCAACCTCAGGCCGAAATCTGCTTCGATGCTTCGATCAGTGGACGATTGTGCGACTTGCTGAACGGTGTTCTCAACGCAGCCGTGGCGTGATCCAGGTTGCAATTCGTGGAGAAACAGGTGGCATGTACAGATGCCACAACTTTTGACTTATGCAAAGATGCAACAAAGATCTCGACATATCTCGACGTTTGCCCGTCAAAGTGACCAAGATGACAGGCTTTTAGGATGTCCACTGGGTGCCTCTCCAAAGCTACCAACAGGTGATGCAGCCACTATGACGACCATGGCACTGGTTCCGGCACAAGTGGCTCTCAGGTGCCACGCGATGCGGTGAAGATCACGGGCGCGGCAAGTTGGACGCAGACACAGCGTATGGCAGGTATGGCCAGGTTGGCCACCTAGAGAATCTAGAGACATGAACTGGCGCAAACTGGCGCTATGGACCTGGCATGTGGCTTTCTGGGTCATGGCAGTCATGGCCACTTCGTCTAGAGGTGCGCCAGCACTATGTGGCACAAGGTGAGCACCATGTGGCTTACCTTTCACACTACGCATGCTGATGCCGGCGGCTTGGGATAGCTGGGCCTAAAATTTTTAAAAGTCTATCGGCCATTTGCAGTGTTTGAATGTGTGACTGGAGCGGTGCCAAAGATGTGCTGGCTCTGATTTGGATGGTGCAGCCAATGGGTTCAAAAGTGAGCGGATGGAAAGGCTTCAGTGCCTCCTAGTCTTTGAGCAATTGGCTCGAAAGTTGTGTAACTCATGAAAGTACTGTACATTCAGGGTCATTTGCGCAATGAAAGTCGAACACTGTTTCTTGACTATTGTCAGTGAGATAGCGCTACTAGGGTGGATGAACAATGACCCTTGACATCCTTCATAACTTCCATTTGGGTGTGGCATGAAGTCCTGCTTTTGACAGGGCGGAAGAGAGAAGAGGCCGGAGGACTATGGCGCAGCTTGGCCAAAGTGGTGTTTCTTGTGCAGATGGGTGTGGGTCAGAATGGGAGGCCTTACAAAGGCCAACGGCTAAAGGGCTAAAGGCATGATTTGCGCTGCAACATGCTGATGCCCGGAATCGCTTTTCAGATCGATTTATGTAGCATCACCAGGATTCCACATGGATGGTCATGGCTGATCATGGCACATAGAGCAACTTGCAGCAGATGTTTGGTGCCGGCCAGCCTCCGGAATATCATCCAGTCAATGTGAGTGATGGTAAATGAGGGGCACCAAGGAAGATCAATTCAAATTGGCACCCCTTTTGTGCACCCTGCCACAAACAATCGAAAGCAGCTTCGACTTCATCTAATCCAGCAGCATAAGATCAAAGCCACAGAAATGGATACAGAGCCACGATCAATATATAATCGTTACTTTCAATTTCCGTGGTGCCGTTTTCACCCATGAGTCTCCGGCTCCCAAGACATAGACCTGGTGGGTATCGGAGGGTTGCCATCCAGCAGGTAGATACCCTCAAAATCACGGACGACGATGCCGCCTTTATCCTTGGAAAGGGTGGCAAGACCAAAGAGAAGTGACTCGGCTTTGGAGTGCGGCATGCCAGAGGCAGTTCACAATTTGTTGGACCATATTGGAGCCCCAAGGATAAACTATAGAACTATTATAGAACCCTGTGTAGTCTTGAGAAACCAATTTTGCAGATCATCAAAGTGGACCCAACTTTTTTTATTTGATGAATCTAATGTATGATATGTATGTCTTCGAGCTTTCTTTTGCCCATGGCCCTGTGGCCTTTGCTCTCCGTGACGTTGGACGAGACTCTCCAGAGGATCCAGCCATTTGTCCCAAATCTGCTAAGAGAATCAGGCATTGCTTTGCAGTATGGCTATGGATCAATACCTATGAAAATACCATTTTTAGGGGGATGAACATCCATTTTAACCCAGCTATTTTCATGTGAACTACAGGGGTACAAGGTTTTGACACACTGCCATATCATTCTGCCATGAAACCAGCCAGGGAAATAGCAGGGGGTCTATAAATCCCAGCTTGCCTTTTCCGAGGATCGCACGCGTCTCGGGCGCCGAGATCGAACTCTTTGAGAGGGACCTGATTTTGGCGCCTTGGCGATGATGGACAACGTGGACGGTGACACGTTGCCGGTGACATTGCCGTTGACACATTGATAACACACATATACAAAAATATTTGACAGCCCAAAGCCGGAGGGCAGGCTTTGCATCATCATGTTCTGTCTAGCGATTTTTTTCTGGATGATTGGATGGGATATTTTTTTCCAGGGATCAGAATGGTGATCATATTGATCATTGAGATTGGTGAATGTATAGCCATGTCATGTTGGTGAAATGTTGGGAAGTTGGTTTATAATCCCATTAATCATTAACATCCATTAACTATATAGATAATGTTGGGACATTTGGGACCCTTTTTTGGGTGCGACCCCCAACCCCAACAGATCAGCCGCGGAGCCTCAGGAGATCCGCGGGTCGAAGGTTCAACGCCGGCGAGCCAAGAAATATTGACGCTTGGCAGCGGTATAGTGATGTCGAAAAGTTACGTTATATTGATGTAATAACTTTAGTAATACATCAATATAACTTTGGTGATATCGTAATAGTTCACGAAAGTTATTACGATACATCTCCTTGAGAATCCCATGAAAACATATTAAAACCAGCACGTTGGTGGCTTAGGGCCGCACTTAAAAGACATTTAGGTCACTCAAAGAGCAGCCAGGATGACGTTGCCCCATCTGAGGTGAAGGTGTCATGGCACAACGCACTGGCCCGGTCAACATCACCGAGGAGTAGCTGAGCGCAAGAGTCAATTCGGGTGTTCTATAGATATTCTATATAGATATTCTATAGATATTCGATAGATATTTTATATAATCAATATACAGCTGATGTTGGTATATTTTTTCATAGAACTGTTGCCAACAATGACAGGCCCGATGGTGAGGGGTTGGGTCCATTCTTTTTAAATCTGCTAATATGAATCATATGTATTAATATGTATTAATTGTATTAATATGTAATATATCTATATATATATATATCATATCTATACAATTCTATACATTTACATATCCATTCAAACCAAGATATCCCTGCCACAGGTTGGCGCTTCCCATCCCCAAGGTACAACGATGATGACCTGACGATGCTCATGGTACCGCAAGAGACGGCTGCTCGACATCCGTCAAGGGCTGCTAGAGATGCTTCGCTGAAGCTGGCACTGAAGCTGGTTGGTGGTTCCGAAACCATAAGATGTTTATAGAATTTTATAGATGTTTCAGTTTTAATCAGTTTTATATGCGTAATTTTATATATTTATAGCTTTATTGTTTGTATTTCCCAGTTGAATGGTTGGGATGAAACCACCATGCGGAAGAGTGTGGAAGAGCCGGCTTCGACGGAAAACCACGTACAATTTTCAGGGGTTGGCAGGTTCCCCACAATGATGGAGCAAGCCCAAAAGTATAGAATTCTGAGCAGGACCATATCAGAATATTCTTTACTGACACATCGAAGAATCGAAGGATCAGGGTCATACTCCAGGATGATTCGATGTTTCCACAGCAACCGATGATTCGTTCCAGGTCGGCTTCGTCACGGGAAGGGCTGGCAATTTCCTTCGAACCATCGAAGAAGAGCTGCTTGGTGTTGAAGCTATCGCCTAGTCAATGACCATCATAGGGTCAGTTTGGAGATGTTTGGACCATGTTGGGCACATATCACTTGCCCACTAGAAATTCACGGCTACATATGGGGTTGTGAGAAAATAGGGCTCCTGAAATCCCATGGTTTGTCATAAGTTTCTCATATTTTCTCCGTGTAAAGTGGCCATTTTGGTGATTCCCAATTTATGGACAAACCCATATGTCATAGAGACATGGTTGGTCATATATCCTGGTATATACATATAATAAAACATCCACATTTTTATAACCAGATTTTTGTTGTTTCGATTTATTTCTCAGTTAACCCCCTTGATACCATTGGCCTTCCGTCCTCACTTCCAGGTGGGGTACTCTGATGTTCTTCTGTGAAGTGGGTTCTGGACGGCGCGACAAGGACCGACCTGGTCAGATTGAACGTGCTTTGGAGCCTGCAGTGGATGTCCTTTTTTTGGAGGTTGCGGGTAGATGAGCTAAAGATTCAGTTTACGTAGATCAAGATGATGAAGATGATGATGATGATGATGATGATGGATATTATGGAGGTTATGATGATGATACATGATGACTTTTACGACGATGATTTTCATGTAGGGATGGTGAATCACCAACTCAAACCATTTGTCACAGCAAAAAGGCATCTCTTCTTCCATTTAAAGACAGTTTGTTCTATTTTCCATTTCATAAGATGTTGCCAGTTTTCATAGATTTTGAACATTTCTCTACTGTGCTTTTTCCCTTTTCATGTTTTTGCCCTTCATTCCATTCATGTTCAATTTTTCCTCCTCTTGTTTGCCATTGGCTTCATCAATGTTTCTCCATTTTTTCTATCTTCAGTTTCATCTCTTTTCAATCATATGAATACATGTTCATACATGTTTCCTCGATTTTCCCAAGCTTTCCACCATTTTTCCCGAGTTTTTCCATGTTTTTCCCTCATCCCCAGCCCTGGCATCCCACCAGCCCCGGCCCCCGCCGTGGCCGGCGTGGCCAGGACTTCGAGAAGCTGGCGATCTTCGGCGACATCCGCGGGCGCCGTGGCGCAGAGCTGAAGGTGCTGAGCGCCATCGAGACCAAGAGCCCAGGTGGGACCTTGTTTCAGATGTTTTTGTTTAATATGATATATAGTGTACCCCTAAACCCAATGGTTAATGATCATTATCCCTATTAAATGGCTATAATTGGGAATATACCCTCTGGTAATTTCACATAGCGAACTGGAAAATCACCATTTTTAATGGGAAACCATGACAGTCACCATGGAGAAACCTATTTGGCTATGGATCAATACCTATGAAAATACCATTTTTAATGGGATGAACATCCATTTTAACCCAGCTATTTTGATGTGAACTACAGGGGTACCAAGGTTTTGACACACTGCCATTTAGGCATTTGTTCATGAATGTGGAATGATTGAGGATGGGAGGGCCCCTCTTTTTTCCCGCTCCAGGTTACCTGGGGAAGATCAAGAACGAAGTGATCGACCGCGACAAGGGAAAGGATCCTGAAGGTTGGAAAAGGGACAGATCAGTGGGTCACAGGGTCAGGTACTTTAGATCGGTCCAACATGGTGGGACCTCCAAGTCATCCGCTGAGCGTGTCCACTGGCTTCAAATATATCGAAGATTTCCCATGCCGACAATGGATCAACTCCTATAACTCTACGGTTTCCAAACGAACGATGCATGGCTGACCCCACTGTGGTAACGACGAACGAACCATCCCTTCAATGGGAGAGTTTCTCTCCAAGGCACCTGGTCCACTGACACCATGACCTTCCAGGCTGGTGGGTTGAGGATGGTGACCCACTGGTGATGAAACCAGGATGGTGGCTATATGTTTTTTCCGATTTTGATGGGTAATGATGGGTAAATTATCTAGTTTCATGGTGGAGGTTGGTTTCCTGAAGGGTAGCTGTCAGCAAATGGTTAGGAAGTGCTAGGAGAAAAGGGACAGTCATAGGATGTTATTGGAGACTCAGCCAATCCGCTGCGTGATGTACTGAGATGGCCCGATTTCCTTTGTGCTTTCAAAATAGTTCAGTGGCCATGGATCTTCTTGAGGGGTCACTGATTCATCCGTTATGGTGACACCCACAACACTGTTGCTTGATGATAATCCCAATTTCACGCGGTTCCGCCTAGAATTTCACCACTTGGATTTGCCTAAAAATGGTGGACACCCCCAAAATTGAACATGACAGCAGAAAAAACATGATGATTTACTGGGATATACCGGTATACCCACCATTTTCAGGCCATATTTCTTGAATGTTTGGGGCTCAACCGTTCCGTTCCATATCTACCGTATCTACCGTTGTTGCAGGACGATGAGCTCTCGTACGCCTTGGGCAAGCAGGGTGGCACCCGCAAGAAGCTGGAGCGGGCATCAGGTGAGAGCTTTGGGAAGGATATTGATGTGCCATGATGTGCCTAAGGTGTCTCAGATTTTGTGATATTTTAATATATAATTATAGTTTTTTTTTTTTTAATGATATATATATATAGACTAATATATAGACTATATATATAGACTATACATAGACTATATATAGACTATACATAGACTATATATAGACTATATATAGATTGGGAGATTGGTTTTTGGAAGTATATTATGGTTTGAGAGTCTTGTTACGACATTTTCTGCTTGGCTGATACTGTGTGGCAGTTGAAGAAGTTGAGGGGTCTGCCAGGTCGATCCCTCCTCAGTTTGAAGTGCAATGGCTCTTCATTAAATGAAGTACAAATCCCCTACCATCCATGTACGGGATGTATTGCTACATGCCTGTGCCTTTATTAGAGTCATGTTCACACATATACCATCAAATGCACATATACCATCTTTGGAAGGGCAACAGATGGTGATGGATTGCTGATTTGTGTCTTTGAAGGGTTCCGGATGTTCCACCTGTACTTGGAACGATACAGTAATCCTCCATTGAGGGCTATTTTCACAGGGTTGAGACCACCAGCCGGATTGAAGACTGGCTGCTGTTCGAATTTGTACAGGCTGCATCGTGCAGATCCTTGGTTTGCACTTCAGGCAGCTGTAGGGACTGTTGTTTTGGGCTATAGGTCATAGAAAATTAACCGTCCGTAACTGGTCGTAACTGACTGATATAGCAATAGTAACCCATGGCTTTGTTATAGGTTAGAAACGACTATTCTGATCAACCTGCTCAACAATTGCTGTGCATTTGCTTGTAGTAGCCAACTTAGTGAAACCGTTGGCGGCCACCAAGTACTTTGTGGTCTCAATACTGGCAACCAAGCAACCAAGCAACCAAGCAACCTAGATGAGAACCATTGAGAACCCATGATACGACCCCCCACAACAGATCCTTAACCAAGCCATGTCCGGTGTCTCCATCTACCAAGGTACGTGGGCCACACCTGTTTGTTCTCAGGGACCCGGGCGGAACGCCGCCGTGCAAAGGACTACATGAAGTGGCGGAGCCCGGTGAGTGGCGGCAGGATGGGGACTGGGATGAAGACTGGAACCAGTAATAGCAACCTCCAAAAAAATTGAAGAGTAACATCAGAAACTAAAATCTTACAAAAACAGTGGTAACTCATATATATATATATAACATTATATAACACGTATATACACTTTCTATCACTTTTGACTGATGGTTTGCAGCCGGGCTTGCAACCCCTCATACCTGGAATAAAATACTGGGATACGAGCACCAACCACTTGTCAAGTTCAGGAATCCGAGTAATTTGACCTAGGATCCCAGAATTGAAGGGAACCTGAAAAGGAAGAACCGTCAATCTCACAGGAATACCCTCTTCCAATCAAGCATGGTACAATTTTAAATCCCCCATCTTTAGATGATTTTCCCACTAAAACCCTCATTTTCATCTACAATTAGATGTATTTTCCACTTGCCACGTTTGATTGGCCACATAGGAACCATCTGGTTCCCCGGGCCCCAGCTTAGCCCAGGTGGCTCTTCGCCCAATTAGAAGGTCCCGTTTATGTGGACGGCTGGGAGGATCGTGACGACTGCTGCCCCTTGGCGAGCGGATGTTGATCGAGTGTGAAAGCATAGGAATAGAATGTCGAAAGGGGATGCGACTATTTCAGATTATTTAATTACGTATTACAATTGATACTACAACTGTTAATTGTATGTTAAAATATGTTAAAATCTACATTGACAAAGTTAGAATAAATGACAGTTGCCTTTGCTATACAGCAGTTCGGGTGTTTCTTGCTGTGGTTGGGGCGACCCAAATGGTGTTTCTACGTTGAAGCGACCTTCCATAAGAGCATAACTGAACTTTCCCAACATGATTGGTGGAGATGGCGAAAGATATTGGTGGAGCTGTTCAGAACTAGGACTCTTGACATCCCAAGAGATCAGGAGATCAAGGTCTCAATCATGCTTAAACTCATTGGGGGCGCACAGATGTTGAAACCAAGGTGTTGTTCACGTCCAGAACTCAGTGTGCGTGGAATCTGTGTGGCCGTGCTTCTTTCAGCTCCAACTGCGTGGGAAAATTGCTGAAGTACGGAGTCTGGATGACTTGAAGTATTCTGACTATACAAGAATATGTGGAGGATGATTATTGGGATGGGCCAATACTTATTGTATCTATAGGGCCAATTTCGAGGTGACGAACATCCATTTAGCGGCTTTGTAGGTCATTCCGGTTCTGGCCCATACCCATATTCCATCACCTCTGGAGTGCGAGAAACAAACGTTGGGGTGTTCCCCCATGACGTGGAATTGTCCTAGCGAGCTTCACAAACTAGACCTGTGTGATAGGCTAGGCTACCCCCAGAGATTTATCCAGATTTGATGTTTGTATCATTCATCATCAATTTCCCATGATTTTCCCCATGGAAATCCAGGGGGATATGTTGGATCGTTTCCCCCGAAAATCTGGGGACAGCCCCCAGCAGGTCCCCAGTGACTGCATCGGTTACATCACCGGCAGCCGCCGTGCCACCTTGGGCCGGATGGAAGAGGAGTTGCCGGGCAGCAGTCGCTGGGGGGGGTGGTGGAGTTCACCAATAAAAATTGGGGGATGTTGAGTTGTGGTTTATGGTAGATAAGATATAGCAGCCTGGGGCGCGGTGGAGTTCACCAAGAAAAATTGGGGGATGTTGAGTTGGTTTATAGCTCCAAGAACTATATGGTTTATGGTAGATAAGATATAGC
>Ga0126342_10022230_pt1 | contig 10497 bp, 9 predicted proteins | sample Cyp1metagenome_FD_92528 | JGI IMG/M metagenome (GOLD analysis project Ga0126342, IMG submission 92528) | Coral microbial communities from Lord Howe Island, Old Settlement Bay, Australia - Cyphastrea 1 metagenome | ecosystem: Host-associated > Invertebrates > Cnidaria > Coral ...
AAAAATAAAATCATAGGGGTCTGACCTACTCAAAACTTATGATAAGCACCTTCTGAAAAATAAATTTAAAAATATTTCGGGCTCAAGCCCCTTGATTTTATTTTTGAACACCGCTTAGGGATTATAAAACCAAGGATCAAGAGGACATAACGATAGAAACCGATAGAAGCAGCAAAATGGAACAGCGGTTGGTTGACCCTGCTACAATGGGGGGTGCTAAAAATCAAAACGTAGGAATTTGACCGATGAAAATGGGCATATGATCGACAGCCAATGTGACATCACCAGTTGTGAAAAAGTCACCCACAATGGTGATCTCACGTGGAGAAATCCTAAGTCTGTAGGTGAGGTGTCGTGGTTCCCACTACCCTCCGGTAATTTAACATAGCTATTGAAAATGGCCATTTATAGTTGATTTACCTATTAAAACTGATGGTTTTCCATAGCTATGTTAGTTTACCAGAGGGTATTCAACCTTTCCACTGCCATGAAGAATTTCAGTCACAGCTAGCACAATCTACCTCAGCGGCCTCATACACATCATTCCACTTGTCTCCACCCGACTCTTCACCGCCGGGTTCCCTCTTCCATCACTCCAAGGGGCAAACTTCTGGAAGATCGGTGGATTAAAAATCAGCGAGATATTCCTGGGATATGGGGCCAGTGGCTGCCATGCCGACTCTCCGGTTGTCATCCCAAGGCATTTGCTTAACAACGAACTGGCCATGGCATATTAAATCTGCCCATGCGTTGTCGCTTGCAGTTGTGTGATCAAAAGTGAATGTTCGGAGGCGGCATGCAAAACTTTTTAGACAAACGATACCTAATTTACCTGTGATTGGCAGTTGTTGAGTGGCACTGATATTCTCCACCCAAAAGTGCCAAAACGATCCAAAACGTGTCTCCGTTGTTCACAAAATCAGGTCAATCCAACCATCAAAAGGGAAATCACAGAAGAAACACCACGGTTTGACCATTCAGCATTGGGATTTCCATGGGTTTCCTGTCATTGGTTCAAGTGTTCTCAATTCATCGGTTAGGAAAACTCACCCCAGCAGCGCGCAGCCGAGAGTCTCCGCTGTGACCACCTGGCCAGGTCGATTTTCATTACCAATTTATAATATGATATGTGTCACAACCAACAAAAAATCAGAAGACACATTCGCGTTTTTTTGATGATATATATGACATATATGAGCCGCGGACCATATATTTGGTACATCACATATGTAATTTTGTTGGGTGTTCCTACCACGTTTCTGAGTCCCGAAGCGCGTTTTGCAACCTAAATTTTGTATTTTCATGTATTTTTGGCAACCAGGCTACGCCCCAATACTACTCTTTCACTTAACCAAATAAAAGCCGTCACTCATATGATGATATAGCATGAGTTCCTTATTTGAAGATACATGCTATGCTAGTGAACATTATATAGCGAACACAAAATCATCTGTCTATCAAGCATTCGGAAATATGTGGGATGCATTTGGGAAATGCAACCGGCTACTTCATGAAGAAGTCTAGGAAGCTGGATTTGAAAGGTGCATGTGCCGAATCTTTCTGACAAGCCTTGATTGATATTGATTGCTTAATTGGTGCTTTAAACTCTTTAGCAGCAACTCTCTATCCCAAGCTGGTCGTGTAGCACTTCCGACGCCTTATGTTCGTAGGGCGGTTGTGGTAGTTCTTCCAGCCCCGTCCGCTGGGCCTGAAAACATGTGCCTAATCTGGTGGCACATACCGGTACAACACGGTATGACGAGATCGTAACATAATTTTATATGTTGCAGCTGTGTGAAAGCCTGATAGTCCCAAGCCGCTTCTGACAAAAAATGCCGTTTAACAGTTTTAAGTAAAAATCTGCTGGAAATGATGGGTTTTAACTAGTATTCAAAAGATGTCCAATCATTTTCTCCCATATCAAAATCTGTGTAAACTTACCCTCTGGTAATTTAACATAGCGAACTGGAAAATCACCATTTTAAATGGGAAGATCCACTATTTCTATGGCCATTTTCAATAGCTATGTTAGTTTACCAGAGGGTATCCGTCATATTGGGCTGAACCCAAGGGACGGGTGCTGGACTACTGCCCTTGCTTTTGCTCTTCCTCAGCTGAGAGGAGCTGAGAGGAGCTGCGACTGCGCCACGGAGATAATACGGATGCGTTCATCAAATGGGGTTCCATATGGTTCCATGATTGCACCTAATATGTCCTGAAACATCCCAGAAGAATATACTGTACATCTTATATAGTATATCCTAGAACATCTCAATGCATCTTATACATCCGAATAAAATAGCAACATATAGCAACACATGTAATTGTAGCAGCGGCACGCTCAAAAGGGCATGATTCAGGGATTATAGCACAAGGTCTCAATTATATATATATATACATACATTAATATATATATATATATATATTACATTCATATATATTCTCAATAATAAAGCCAAGGATCTTTGACTTTGACTTCTTTGGGGCTGCGGCGGGTTTGGCAGTCTTAGCCGCCTTGCCACAGTCTTCATCGCATTTCCTGCCACGATCTCATGATTTGGGTCTAAAGGGACCCGTAACAAAGTGTCCGCCGATTTCCTCAACCTGTGAGCTTACCAATGGGCACACAGGGATTCGTACAATCCAATGATTGTGGTAACAATATGATCAATATGTTATAAATACGTTCATGCATGCGTATATAATATATATATATAAAAGAATAAGCAATGATAAACCGAGACCTCCCCCAATCCTAAATGATGCCAGCCCAGCACTAACTCTCAGCTCCCAGCGCCTCTGCCAGTTGCCTTTGCGCCAACTCGCAGCGAGTGCTGCTTCATCTTCCTCCTCCTGGTGTGGACAATGGAATGAACACAGGCGTGTGCGCACGAAATCAGAATGCTACCATATGCTACTCATCTTTTCAAACACATACTCACAGTTTCACACCGGATATCTGCCATGCTGCCAAAAAAAAAAGGAAACTTGACAGGATTCAACAAACCCTTGGACACGACAAACTTTAGGTTGATCCCATCATCTTACAGAAATCGTCTACACGAACAGGTACCAGCGCGTTGTTTTTAGGGAGAGCATCCTCTGTCAAGCAAACATGGCAAACTCAATGAACGTCATCAATCCGCAACTGCTCATTTCCCCCATGATGCTCAATGACTTCCCATCTTTTTTCCATCAATTTTACATGACTATATAGACTAAACACGGCAAATTTAGGGTAACGCTAAGGTTAGTCCTCCACGATGCGCTTGCAAATGGAACTCAATCTTCTTGGCCACTTGCCTCCACCCTGGATCACTCCGGCCTGGCCCACAAAACGCAACTGGAAAAGCATTTCAGAAGTCAAAATCCATGCGAGCGTTGTCCAAAACGTAGCAATCTGACTCAACACATTCAGAGGCTGATGTGATTCTGAGCATCTACATCTCATTCAACAATTTCTTTGGAAATGAAGGGTCTAGGGCCCTAGGGATCGGTATGAAGTTGCTGGCCCCGCTGTGCCTGCTCATTCTCAATGCCAGGACCTATGAGGACTTTGCCTGCTGTGTTTTGATGTGTGTCCAGTGGGTGCAGGGTCCAAAAATCATCCAAGGTCTCCCTGCGACTCTATGCGGCTGAGGGAAACACAGTGAAATATAAATTCTATAAGACGACATGCAATTCCAACAGCAACCAAGCACATTTATGTGTTTTTCCGAATCTACAGGACTGAATTTTAATATCGAAATGAACATTTACCACCGAAACAGTTTATAATCCACCTGGTAATTTTAGCCCATGTTGTTCGATGATTTACCTACAAAAAAGCTATGTTCCATAGCTATGGCACAAATTTCCAGAAGGTATAGCAAATAGGTAGATGTACACGTATAAGTAGCTTCCGTATGCTTTCGTAAGGTTCATGGTGGATATATCTCAAGATATTCTCAAGATCATTAGGAGTTGTAAAAGAAAAACCCTTGGGGACTGCAGTGACTGCAAATTTCCTACATGGAGATCCCCACCTGCATCGCCTGAGAGGTCTTTCACTCCTGAAGGGTTCATGGGATTCATTGGATGAACCCCACTGGATTCTTTGGGATTCAAACCCCGCTGGATTTCCTGATTTGACCTTGGGGTCTATCTATTCAGGTGGGTTGCCGCCTGAAGCATGGCAAGGTTATCAACCCCAACTCCCACAGTTGATTCTTGCGGTAACTATATGATGTTTCACTTCTTGCGGTTTCTCGGGTATGAGTCCAACCAAATGTCTATGAGTCAAAAGCCAGGTAGCCGAATGGTAGCCTAATGGTACCTTATAATAATAGTGGCTGATGGATATGTATTCCCCCAAGATGGTAGTAGTAGGTTGTGACCCATCGAACCAAATGACTTCATCTTGTCACCTTGTCATTGCCAATTCTCCAAGGATTTGACATCTCCAGCCCCCCATCTTCAGGCCCAGGGGCCCAGCACATATCCTACGACCCATAGGCGGCCAATGCCAAGCATCCGTAATCTTTGTACGTGTCCAAATGACAAGCCTCGCTCGGATGTCTTGGATCTCATTGAGCTGGCCCCTGACTCCTTCGGAACTCATATTGCTACGGTTTCTACATGTTTCTACATGATGTCCCAGTGATTTACGTATATATTTGTACATATTCATATACATGTCAATGTATAATTGTAAATATGTATATATATATGCACATAGAGGCATCATCTTACACTTAATGAATCTTAATTATGTATGTGTTTCGGATTCTCCAGCCCATGCCAACTTGATAGGGACATATAGGGACTGTATTTTGGGCGCAGCTTGGGATCTTTGAAGATCCAGGTAGCTTCCTCTAGCGACTCTGTCAATCGAATGGCTTGCTGTCGCAACACCTCACGCACAGGCCGTGGCAACATGGGTTGGTCAAATCGCCACGGTGATTTTGCTGCGTTGTCAATTCTGTGCTGCTTCAAACATGTCATGACATGTTCATTTTTCTGGCTACAGGATCAGACTTTATGTCATCATTGTGGCTCAAACATTTCTATAAGATTTCCCTTTAGCTTTTTGACTTCAAGTCCGAGTTTTCTCCTGACCTCTCCCCATGAGGGGCCCCGAGTTTTCTCCCTGGGGCGCGCCGATTTCTCCAGAACTTTGGGATCTTTCGGCTGCAACTCTTCCTGGGAGTTGCGTCTGTCAAGAGGCTTCCAGGGGTCCTGGGTGATATTCAAAAGATGACAAAAGCAAAAATCCCTAGACTTGGTTTCTCGAAGTGATCTTGTCATTGAAAAAGATGATGAAACTTGGGGGTCAATCAACATCATCTGACCAGGTGCAGCAACACCAGCATTCCTACTCCGACTACTTGAGGTTATCTTATAGTCTTGCAGCTTGTCTTGTCTAGAAACCGTCGGGTTCACGGAGCAGAATATCAAACGAATTCCCTGAATCAGAAACGAACACTGCACAAACCACATATAACCATTGAATTCCAACGCTGAAACGCTATAAAGTATGACGAGGGTATAACGACCATGCTCTGAAAGAACATGACCATATAATTACTTTGGACCTTGCATCTCCAGTCGGCCATCTGGAAGTCAATGCTACCAGACTCAGCGTCATGTAAAATTACCAGGGCAAAAGTTTACGGACGCCCCATACATTTGCAACATTTGGATGGTAAAAAAAACGGGATTCCTATTCACCCACCAGCACACGCGAAATCCCAAGCTCCAAATGTTTGTTGATCTGATAGGTCACCGCCTTACATGCCAGGCATTGAAACTGCGGCGGCATCCTCAGTGGCAGCAAGGAAGGTGCAGGGCTGCAGCTTGCACGACCCATGCTGATGGAAGATTGGACCATGTCCAGGGACAAAATCATCAAAAATAGCATAGTAGAAATAGCAAGATTTGGGGGAAGAATGAAAAACATGTAGAAATTGACATTGCATAGTCCATTTTGCTCCAGTGACCGATGATAAGCATCTGACAAGAAATGGAGTTTGGTACTCCCTGTGATCTGCCAGCCTGAGGGGTTCCTGGTTGCTATGAGTGTGGCGGAGCTTAGGTTCCCTGCAAACAGATCAAATTTTAGCATATTTTAGCTGCCCCCAGAAACATTGAGGTATAGACCGGTATAGAGGTCTCCCATCAATTCTTTCCTTCATTGCAAGAGAAAACGCTTCCAGTGATACTTCCTCTTCACTATCTGTGTTCAATTCGTCAGTGGGCCAATGCTGTTGCTGCTGAGTTGCACTTCTGACATTGCTTCCTGCCAAAATGAGACATGTTTGCAGGCCATATAATCTTGCAATCAAGCACGTCAGGATTGCAATATGTTCACCTGCAGGACAAATGAAGATCACAAAGGAAACGGATCGCATTGGAAAAAATTGTTTTTTTCTCTGATTTTTGGAGTGCTTCCACTTCAGGTCTGGTTTTTGGTCGGTTGGCTTCAATTGGTTTGCTCCCGCCTCTTTTTTCCACAATCGAATCAAATCACTTTCCGTCACTTTCCCAAAATGAGTGTACACCCCCCAATAATCAATTCTCATAGGATTTTCCACTATAAACCATTGAAACCATCCATTTTGAGGTACCACCATTTTAGGAAACCTCCCCATCTTTTTCTGAGATTTCTTCTGCCCAGTCCTCTTCCGTGAGTTCTTTGATTTTGAAATTCATTGGTTTTGCAGGTTCGGGCTCAGCCGCCAACCTTAGGCCCCAAGGATCCCCAAGGCTCCCCGCACGGACAGGAAACGGACCCTGGGATTTCCCATGGTGTAGACACAGCAACTTGTTTCTGCTAAATGATGAGTTACAACATGTTACAGAATTCAATTCCCCTAAGGTTGTTGGATTATATATATATATATGTATATAGAAATCACATAGGCTTTAGGTTATATCCCCGTGATATTGAAACATATGGTCTGGGACCGGGCGTGATATCTTGAAAAATGAGTTGCAAATCAAACACCCATGTCACCCCAGTATAGGTCATCTCTCCCTCATCATAGGCAACCTCGGAATGATAAACCTGAGTTTACTAAATACGAAAATTATTAGGATGGTAGCCGCTGGTAGCCCTGTAAAAGTGATATGTCCTTTTTACCTAAATGGCTGCCCCACCCCCATTACACAGCGGAGGTCTATTAAACTCCGGGCTTGACATTGTAATTGGATCAATATATAGCAAGTCTGAAAAAGATCGCACAGTCATTTACCGTCAAACTAATTAATAGTAATCATCAATCATTAATCACCATGTAAATCCACTAAGTAACCATGTATTAATGATAACCATATTATTAACCATTCGTCATCATCAACAACCATTAAATCACCATATAAATCCACTAAGTGGAGCCATGATCTCCCCATCTCCACACCGTGACGCCCCCAGGGTAGCCCAGGGACACCGAGGACAGCGACAGAACGCCCAGCCAAGGCCAAGGCCAACGAGCCCGGCGCTGCGCCATGGCGGGTCGGTCAGGATGCCGTTGATATTGGTTTCAATCTCTCTCCATCGCCATCTCCAAGAGTAAACCAATAGTTTTCAGTATTTAAAATGAAACATTCACACACACACACATATATAATACGTTGTGTTTGCATCTATCTATCTATCTATCTATCTATCTCTATCTCTATCTCTATCTATATCTCTATCTCTATCTCTATCTCTATCTATCTATCTATCTCTATCTCTATCTCTATCTATATCTATATCTCTATCTCTATCTCTATCTCTATCTATCTATCTATCTATCCATCGCCATCTCGTATACGAGTACAGTATGTATATCTATATATATATAAAATATATATGGGGTCTCATATATATATATAATGGTAGAACTTGGGGAAGTTCCAATTTTTGGTGAGAGTTCCGTTCGGTGCTTATGCAAGGTTTCTACTGGGGGGAAACCCACTGTTGCCATCCTACCTTGCACGGCAAGTTGATGGCTCCACCAAACAGTCATATGGGGAGACAAGAACCCCTATTTATAGATGATGTTCCTATTAAGACATCCATTTATTTATAGTGGATATCCCAGCTAGCCATGGTTGATTTTTCCAGAGGGTATCCCGCATCATCTGTCACATCTTTATGACTTGTTGTATAGCGCATATCTTCAGCGTGACACTCATCATGTGGTCAAAGCTTGAGCACAGTCAGCAGAGGGCATGGATGGGACATGATGGAACCCTTCAACATGGGGGTAAAAGGTAGCAGTGCAGGCAACATGTACTGCCCCACAATAAATGTCTGACAAAGGCATAGGGACTGCCACTGCGATCCACAAGGTGTGTAGATTTCGCACCCAGCGCCTTGCCGCCTCAGCCCAAATTTTCCCCAAACGCAGGAGCCTCTAGCGGCACACGGCGCGCGGACCTGCTCTGCCCCATGGCACTTCCAGGCCTAGCTGTCGACATTCCCCAGCAGCTGCCCAGACCTGCCAGCGCCAGGTCCTGCCTGGTCTTGGTGCATCCCCTTTTGAACAGTCACATTCATCACTAATTCATACATATTAGATCATAATATTAGTACATGTAACATGTAAATACTTTTCATAATGCGACACTAATTATATGGCATGAACAAACATTAAATAAATAAATATATATATATATATATATGTGAGTAGCAAACAAAATTATAGGTTAAACTTCATGACATGCACAAATCAGGGTCGTCCCCTATCTCTTGTGAGGATTTCAATATTCCCGGAGGTATCACAAATGGGGTATTGGTATAGGGTCATCCCCTATCGGTTAAGAAGGTTTTGTGCAACCTCCGAAAGGCCAAGGCGAAGCAAAACCAAATTAGTATTACAATCATTTTGTCTGCTACTCATATAATTACACATGGTATTACATGAATTACCGAAAGCACAAGCCTGGAAAACGACTCAATCTGCCAAAAGAATATGTTTGGCTGGGGTCATGTCCCGGGCGAACCCCCTCGCAAAGCCTAAGCTTGCGGCAAAGACAGCAAAGTGGCCAGGCTCACCTCCTGAACAACTGGAAATGATGGAAGCTGCAGCATCCTTCTGCTCAAATACGTCAAATATGTATGTTCCTTATCCTCTGCCAACACGGATCTGAGATGCCTCGAGCACAAAATGTTTCAGCAGGGTATTGCATTTCATTCATGCATCGACTTTTATCTCGAAATGATGGCTAAGAAATTAACTTCGCTGCCAACCAAACCAAGGTATACCCAGTCAATGCATGCTATGGTTTCCAACACGCAACATCTCCCACCTCCTCTTCGGCCAATTCAGCCTTAGGGGGAGCAGCAGCTCGCGGCCTCAGGTGATCAGTGCTGATCCAAGCTCTCAAAATGTCATGACCTTCCCATAGACCTTAGGAATAAAACGCAGAAACACTCCCATCCCAAGAAAATCCTCACCCCAAAAGACACGGAAGAAAAAAGTTGGAACAATACCAAAATCACCCAAAATCCCAAAACTTCCAAGCAACTCCCAGCGCCAAGGCACTGCTCCTCCCAGGACCAGCGTCCCTTCACCGCCTGCGTCACCGGCTCCGTCGGCGCATCCGCCAAAGGGCCCGCCAGGGACGGCGTGCCACGCGCCCGGGCCGTGGGGACGCTGGAGCTACGGTTGAGCGATGGGTGGAGACGCGGTGGGAAGCGGGAGGGATAGCGTAACCTCAGCGGCAGAAGGGGGAAATCTTGGAACTACAGGTCCACATTATGGGATATTCCAAGGATATAAACCAACCATAAATGAGGATTAAGGATAATTATATTGAAGTGATTTTTGCATTGTGGTTGACAACTGCGGCCGCCATCCTTTTTTCAAGCTACCCGCGGGGAAAGAACAACGTTATTGTGGGCGAAATCACACTTTTGTTTGCGCATTTAAAGGTGCTAAACTTAATAATTACTATCGTGGTGGCAGTTCTTCCAGGAATCATTTCATCAGTGATTTCAAGAGGTAACTGCGTTACATGGATTTGTTGCAGCTATTCAATCGTTTACTAATCGCCATAGCAGTCAAACAGTTTGATACTCAGTCCCCGGTCAGTCCCCCCAAAAACTCAACTTGGACTCATCTATCTTCACTGATGTCCACTGAGGGCTTCAATACCACTGTGCACCCCGCAGCTATGGCACCCCCTGATCCGAGGAAGCAAAGGTCATAACCAAACACCCCTGGGCTGCTGCAAAGCAGCTCCGCTTCTTCCAGCGACTTCACTTTTTCCTTCATCTGTGCTCCTTGAGCCCTGGCATCAGCGCCAATCTCGGCAATCTGACCAGTGTGAATGCCACCAAGTCAGGAGCTGAAATGTCCCCAATCACCAAAAAATACTAGACGACGGATGGCCCGAGAGCGTAGCGGAGCAGAGTCTTCTGTTGTTAGTATGGAGACACGCTTTTTACACACAGGCTCTTTTACACACAGACGCTTTTACACACAGAAGCTTTTACACACAGACGCTTTTACACACAGACCCTTTTAC
>Ga0126342_10022231_pt1 | contig 10495 bp, 5 predicted proteins | sample Cyp1metagenome_FD_92528 | JGI IMG/M metagenome (GOLD analysis project Ga0126342, IMG submission 92528) | Coral microbial communities from Lord Howe Island, Old Settlement Bay, Australia - Cyphastrea 1 metagenome | ecosystem: Host-associated > Invertebrates > Cnidaria > Coral ...
CATTAAAACCTCACCAAAATTATTTTGTTTTCATCAGATCGTTGATGATAAGCCCCATGAATATCCACTTAAAACCCCATAAGAAACAACATTAAAACATGTTTAATAACGTTAGATCCTCAATGAACTTGTATGAAACCTCATTTTTCCCAAACAAAAACTCATCTTGTTTATCCCAATTTTCATTCCCAAATCCGACAAGTCACCACTCATGAAATCCCAATGTTCATTCCCCATGTTTAATCACCCTGTGAGTCGATTCCCAGGAGCATCAAAGCTTAGCCTTGGGAACTCAGTTGTTGTCCCCTGGCTCCGACGGACGCTCCGCTCATCTCACAGCTGCACGCTGCCTGGGGCTCAATGGTTTAGACGATCGCCAGGCGCGGATGTTTCCACCGGTGGTTTGGGGGCTTTCGAAAATGAGGAATATTCCTAGGTAACCAGAGGTTTTCCATGGGGGATCCCCAGTTATTATGCCATAGGTAGGTGATTCTATGATGAACTACAGTAGATATAGTATAATCAGTGTGTATAGTTAGTAAACTATGGTTTATCTATGGTTTTTCTATATGGGGGTTTCTAAAATGGGATAATCCCCATGGCATGCCATACGTTTCAAGACTCACATGGTCGAATGACTTGAATGATTTTGGGGGTAACCATCTTGTGGATGCGGTTTATATCATAAACCACATGAACATTTGCATGAATAAGAGGATTGGTGTAGTATACTGATTGGTGGTTTGGAACATTTTTTATTTTTCCATATATTGGTAATGTCATCATCCCAACTGACGAACTCATATTTTTCAGAGGGGTTGGTTGAAACCACCAATCAGATTGGTGTATTATGTGCCAATAATCCCAGCTTTGCCAGTATCCCAAAGTTCCATGCGGTTCATATATGTTCATTTCATGGGATGGCCCCGCAAGATAATGAATAGAACCACAATAATCACCAACAATCATTGAATGGGAACATAATAGGGATATTCTGGGATTCAAACCCCCAGTTGTTTCATGATTGGGCCCTGGGTAGCCAATATTTATCGGGTTTTTAACCATTAAAAAATCAGATATAATTGATGATTGGTGGATGGTTTGTTTCGTGATTATACTACCCTTTATATCTTGATCCCAAAGAGACGGCATGATAGATGTTTTGTGTATAGAGATGAAATAAGCTGGATATTCTTGAATGGTGTAGATACATGGTTATTAATTCTCTCACTGATTGATAGAGGAGCTTCATCAATTGAACAACCTATAGATACTTTTTGGTATCACTGGGATTATCTACTAACCAGCTAAGATTTTTTTTGGCAAGGTATCTAAGATTGGCCATGGATACAGGAAAGACCTCCAGGAATAGATTCGTTCTTTTATCCCATCGAACTCTAGATATGCCGACCACAAATCCCACTTCGCCTGGCACCTGGTAAACCACAGATCGGCACATGAATTTGAGCTTGTGAAAACTGCAGTCTTAACCCGACGAGAGGGGTAGGCTCTATTTGGAACGCGAAACAATATGATGTAAAAGCCATGTTTTCCATATCGCTTGTTCATCCGTTTTCCATGGGCAGATTCGCTTGGGAGCAGACATCCCAAAACAGATTGAGACTATTATGGTACTTTTCAGAGGGGTTGAGACCACCAAGTAGGGGAGACAGAGCTCAGAGACGGCAAACCGAAGAGCCCACAAATTTGTTTTAGGAACATGTTTGGCCCATCAGGCAGCCAGCGGAGCTTCAAAACCAAGAATCTCAATCAATTATAGATTCAACATGATATAACATGATTTAGATGGTATACCGCTGCTTAAAAAATGTCGGGGTACCGCGTTCAATCATCCATGTGATTTTCGGATCATCGAATTACGGATCCGTTGAAATGGATACCAGGACTGCCAGGCCCCGATGCAATGGCCGCAATTTCGGAAGCGTATACTATTTGTAGTTCCATCATGGATTTGGGATGATTTTGTGACCTGTATTTTTCCAAATGTTGCAATATAGTAATATAGTCTCCATTCAAGTCTCGTAAATATATGCAATATAATTAGTATTAATTAGTAATATAGTCTCCAATTGTTAGTGAGATTTTGACTCCCACAGTCTCTATTTTTCGGATTTTCTCGGTGATGTTTGACGCCTGGATGGAACATCCCGAGTCCTTTGTGTAGGCCCTTCGTCAACGCGCTTGCAAATCGGTGATGCGGTGGCAACTGGGACATCCAGGGACATCCTGGGACACCCTGATATCCTACGCTGCACGGAAAAAAATTACACGATGAATACATATATATATAGGCATCATTATATAAATTAAATACATTATAATATATATATATACAGTATATACATTGTATTACATTGTATTGTATGGTTTTTATATACATGCATATGCATGTGAATGTACTGTCACACTACCCTGCAATATGATACCATCCCATACCCTCGATGATGAATTGCGCAAAAAAAATCGGACGTCGGATTCGGTATCGCCAGTGGAACTCTGTAATGGGATATCACTGTTCTTTTTGATACAAAAAACAGAACAAATATATGCACACTAATCACTATCAATTTTGATGGTTATGCATGGTGAAATGCTAGTTGGAATGATGAATGGTAATCCAAAAACACATATAGTCAATCTGAACTTACGTCATATTATATGGTTGTATTAATGTCATGTCGTCAATCGGTTGCAACTTTCCACATGGGAACACCGTCCACACCGAAAAAACACGTGCCGAAGCCGTAGCAGTTGTCCGAGGTTGGAGGATGCAGTTTCCAGCTTCCAATGAAGCCGCGGCCCTCGAAAATTTGGGAGTTACCCTCTGGTTATTTGTTACATAGCCATGGTATAGATGGATAAATGGATGAAAATGGCCCATAGAAATAGATGATTTTCCCAGCGTTTGAAACCTCCATTTATTTTGGGGATGAAATACATGGCTATGTTAAATAACCAGATGGTAACCTTACATGATGTTATCATGATGTTGTTGTCAAACTGTTTGTAAAGATGTTTCGGGAAGAATGGTCACTAGCCGCCACCTTTTGTGTGTAGGCAAATTAGAAGATGATATAGAAGCAAAAAAACCCTCCAAGAAGTCAAAGCTCAAATCTCACATCAGAAACAGTGTCTCCATCGGGTGCATTGCCGCGGGCGACGGTGGCCCATTGTGGCCACATAAGTAAGCCCAGTTTGCAGAAAAAGATGCAAGCCGTGCTCTCTGCCACTGGGAGGGTTGCTGGGTAAACCATGGATAAGTAGTTTAGTTTAGTACATGTTCTTCTTCTATAAAAGGGAATATTTACGAACCAACAGCAACACAACTGCAGGGTGTTCAAGATTGGCCACGGTTGCGGGATGTACTTCAAACCCCTGAAATGGAACAAACATTGACGCAGTGTGACACAGTATTTACACCCGCATTTGTTGAGTCCATTTATGTTTTTCAGGATCGTGTCCTCAAAAATAAAATAATATAATAATGTGTATATATATATACACAGTGATTGGCGGATCAGCCAAAAACGGATCAACTATTGGTAGATTGTGTATGTTTTTGGATGTTTTCGGTTCGAATGATGAAACAAATTGACTGAGGCGAGAACAAGAGCTGGAAGTGCAGTTGCTGCGCGGCTCGTACTGCACGCTGCATGGGGTGGCACCAGCATATGACAGGGGTGGGTCCAGTCCAGTTTTTGTATGTTTGTGTGTGGTTTTGCATCACACAAATTTAACAGGAGGGCGTAGCAAAATGACCAAAAACATGGCGGGTTGAAGACGTTCTGAAGGATGTTTGATGCCAGGGAATCAAGCTGAGTACCCCTCCAACTAATCACACTTGCCTTCTGTAAATATGATATCATGTGGTAGCATATGATATCATGTGATAGTCACACAGTATACAGTATATTGTTCATGTGTTATGTATATATATATATACTGCATATATAATATGTATATAACCTAGACCCTCCAAGTGCCCATGAAAATTGTATTTACTCATAATGTCAAAATGGTTATCTTTTTCTGAGGTATTTGGAGGGTCTATATAGGTAGTATATGTTTAGCGTTCTTCACCATCGTGATCTAATCTAATACATCTTGTTTTATAGCTGAGGTGATTGGCTGGCTCGAGGCGTTTTTGGGATCCCGGTCTAGCTGGGTGGAACATGTTTTTTTTTTTTCACGAGATGACCATGAGTTTTGTGGTGGTTTCTAGGGTTTAACGGAGACTTGTTTTGGGCTTTAGGGATGTTTCGGGGGGGGATCTCCGTGTTTTTTTTTTTTAATAAAGCGATTTCCGGGAGGCGCGGAGTTAACATCTAAAGGCTGGCACTGTGCTGCAGCTTCTGCAAATATTGGTTAATACTTGTGAACATATGCAATAAACAGCAATTGAATATATAGTTTCATATCATTTAATATCATGAACCAAAAGTTGCATCATCATCAGCCAGTTTTTAACAATATCACAAACATCATTAAACCTATATTTTGATTATTTTGTCGAGTTCAGAGTTCATTTGAGTTACCTACATGTTGATTCGATCTTTATCATCACCCAGTTTTTCTCCGCATCTCTCCTTGCTTCATCAGGAAAGTCATCAACGAAAGGTTCCGTCGCGACCATTGACTTTTTGGGTGCAAGCCCCAGCTGGAGGGCACGCCGGCTCAGAGATCTGAAACAAAAGGTTCTTGTTTCCATGACTCTACTACCTCTGGTGATGATGATGATGATGATGAGGAGGACGACGATGATGACGACGATGACGATGGCAAAGAATGGCAAAGATGCCGGATATGTCTTGTCTGGGCGGCTGAATCAAAACGCTACTCATCTCTGTGCCAAGGTCGATGTTTCGTGATGCCTGTGGTGAAGGTGAAGTTGCTCATGGGTAAACTGCAACGGGCATCGAGTCATTGTTTTTTACCGCAGGCCGTGGAAGCATTTGATAGAGGTATAGGCAGTGTTGATATCCAAATAGTTTGGTGATGCACCCTTCAGTGGAAAGTAGTCTTCCAACCCCCTCTCTAGATCTATTTGGCAGAGTCTATGTTAATTAAGTAATGCGTACATCTCCATGTTGCGGTTGGGGTATGAACGCATTCTTTGTGGTGAAGTATCCAATCCTGTTGTTTTTGTGTTTTTTTGTCGGGGGTAAATCCATAGTTGTGTATTTGCTTGCTCGATATGCTTATTGGCAAACAAAATGGCAACAGAGTCACCTTTTTTAATCTTTTTTGTATGTTTATTTTGAGTATGTTGATCAATCATGTCTCAGTCTCACTATGTCTCCAAAGTTCTTCATTTTCATAGAGTCACATTTCCTCATTTCCATCCCATGATGGAGAATCGGGGTCATGTTGGGCTCCATTTTCTGCTTGTTTGGACAACCCTGGAATGTACTAAGTGATTTTGTTTGATATGTTTTGGGGGTTTAGTCATGGTTAGTCCATTTTTTGCGAGTTGCTCGTGAGGGTGTCGCCAGGCAAAAAACCAAGCGCTGGACGCAGAGTTGGCGCTTCCCTCAGGGACGTGGAGCGTCAGACTTGGCTGGTGGTTTCAATCATGGTTCAAGCGTCAATGGCTGGGTGTTTCCATAGTCATGGGGGATCCCCAAAATGGTTGGTTTATAATGGAAAATCCCCATCTAAAATGGATGATAACTAGTCGATACCCCCATTTCAGGAAACCATCAAAATGGGATGAGAATCCCTGACGGTTGCGGATGTTTTTTTCAGGAGGATGGCTCAAGCACCTGTCGCAGATTTGGTGACATATTTGAATGAGAAGATCTGAGTCACTAGCCACTAGCCATCCTGGTGCTCTTATTGGTGGAGCAATTCTCAAAGGGATAACATGTGGCTATGGCTTAAAACTTGATGCCGCCACATTGATTCGTATCCACCGTTTTTAAGTGGAATTGTGTAGGTATTGAAAGCACTTCCAAAACTGTGAGGAGTTTGGATAACATAATTGATGCAGAAATCACCCTGAATCTGCTATAAACTCAGGTGATTTTATATGTTTCTCGCAGCTTATTTGAACTCGAAAGTCCGAAAGGTTTCGTTGCCAAGATCCGACGCGTGAGGGGTCGACCAGCGATTTACAAGGATCGGTGGTAGTGCAACTTGGCGTACTGCGCAAGTTCTTGACCTGGCGGAGCTCACAAAAATGAGGTGAAACATGGTGAAACTATATAAGGGGAATCATTCCTTGAAATACCCCCAAGATGGGCTTATTATGGTTTATTGATTCGTTCATTGAGTCCAACCCTCTAATAGTTAAATCATTAACTTTAACTATTTGTGTTCAAACCATTGTTTCGTATTGGATGTATTCATTTCGGGGGCCCATGCGGGGGCTATTTCATATGGGGGAGGGTGCCACTACTTAGTAGCCCTGCTTATTCTCATTTTGGACAGGAGGTCTGGAACCCAAGTTCGTATTACTCAATAGAATGATCCATCTATTCAATATGAGACACAAAAAATATATACAATGTCAGCCACAACTGATGGAGTTTTTTCTAATGTAACCCAACCATCAGGCTTTGGAGGGAACTTTGGAGTTCAGGATATTTTGTGGGACAGTTTCCTTTCTTCTGCCATGGCTTGGTTACAGTAGATACTGTAGATTGATTGCTTTGGTCAGATGTATTACTGTATGCTGACAGCATTGCTCCGTTTACTTGTCGCTTATTTGTCAAATCACCCACAGTCCACTATGCCGATCGAGTTGTAGCTGTTTGTTTTGTTGAACTCACCCATTTTCTAGTTTTAAGATGTTCAAAGCCTCGATGCTCTTTAGAAACTTTTGATTTCTTTACTCTTAAATAGACCATGGACATGTTCGCTGGACGGGGCCGACTTAGCGACTTGCAGCTCAGGATTCCTCCTTTGTTCGCGTCGTAGAGTTAGCAGCGACGCCAATGATGCAACAAAACATTCAAAACGTGCCCTGCTTGCTGCAATCCAATCGAGAAATCAGCCCGGTGAAGCCTCCCAAAGGCAGGGGGTGATTTGCGGCCGGGAAGAAAGCAACAAAAAGCCATGAGAGGTGTGAGATTGAGATGCATGCATTTCTCATTGGGATGAAGATCTCGGCTGACCCTGAGGACATCAGCATGACAAAGTGCCATGTTGAATGGGAAAGTCATCCGCAAATGGGTATTTTTTCCTATGTTATAATGTTAGATTACGAGATGGTACCCTCCGGCCAACAACCTCCGGCAATCAAACATGGTTTGCTGGAAAAAATCCCATCATTTCCCATTCAAAGCTCCCTTTTTCAGGGGATTTGCCAGCCAGCACCTTGAATATGATACCAGATTTTCAGGGTCATAGCTTTCATGGTTGAAATCTGTAACCAGTGACGAAATGCCACCAGGATATGTACTTCAGAAAGGCGTGACCATCAATATTGTGGCGCCCACTGTGGCCCTACCCTCGGCTACTTGCCATGGGCATCATGGGCATCATGGGCATCATGGGGGTGTCAGCAAATGCCGGAGGTCCATTTTGAGTGGTTCCTGATGTCACTCCTAGATTTTCCCAAACTTGGCCTCTGATATGAACATTTTAGTGACTTTAGTGGCAGAGTATACTATTACTTGGGGGGACTTGGGGAAAGCAAGCGATTGTTGATCATCCAGGCTTGTTGATCCAATGGACAATGGATCAAATTTCGAAGGTTTTTTCCCGAACGCGTATGTGTTCGCCAGACGTTGCGCAACCGTCCGCAACCGTCCGCAGGCGACCGTGTGAGGCCCGTCGTGTGGCCGTATCTATGGCGAGTTCTGCAAGAGTGGTCACTTTTGGAGGTTTCAGACGTCGTGTGACCTCGTTTCGCGTGGCAGGCGTGGCACTTTGTGACATTCGGTTTGTGTGGCAGGCGCAATGCTTTTGCTACGTTTTCAGAAGATGTGTTCCAGTTTTCGTGGCAGGCACAGCACTTTGGCGACCTCTATCGTTGTGTCGTGTGGCAGGCGCAGCACTTTAGACATGTCGTGTTGCGTGTTGTTTGCGAATCGCATTGTCAGGGCTGCGTGAAGTGGTGACAACGTGCAAATTCCGTGGCAGGCGTGGAATTTTGTGAGATGTGATGAAAAGTGAGGGAAGCCTCGCACGAAACATCGATTTTGCGGTCGCAAATTTTGAGGTTCATGAGAAAACTCGCAGGAAAACGGCAATTTTGCAGCTACAAAGTGTGAAAATCGGAGGAAGTCTCGCACGAAATGCTCCTGCGAAACCTGTCCTTTTCGAGGGCATCAAAGCTGGTTGTAATGTTGCTTTGCGTGGCAGAAGTGGCACTTCCTGACGTTCTCACGTGTCTGCAAACGTGTCGAAAATCGTTTTTGTGTGACAGGCGCCATACTTGTGCAAGGTTTGCAGCTGATGAGTTGCATTTTTCGTGGCAGTGGCAGCACTTTAGAGACCTCCATGGTCATTTTGCGTGGCAGTTGCAGCAATTCAGACGTGTCGCGTTGCGTGCTCTACACTTTACACTCCAGACTCTACACTCCACACTCTACATTCCACACTTTACACTCTACACTTTACACTCTACACTTGACACTCCACACTCTACACTCCACACTCTACACTCCACACTTCACACTCCACACTCCACACTTTACACTTTACACTCCACACTCCACACTTTTCACTTTACACTCTACACTCCACACTCTCCACTTCTCACTACACACTCCACACTCCACACTTTACACTTTACACCCTACACTTCACACTTCACACTTCACACTGCGCACTTCACACTCCACATTTCACACTTTACACTCCACACTCCATGACACTCTACACTTGACACTCCACACACTACACTTTACACTCCACACTTCACACTCCACACTCTACACTTTACACTCCACACACTACACTTTACACTTCACACTCCACACTTTGCATTCCACACTGTGCACTCCACACTCTACACTCCACACCCCACGCTCCCCACTTTACACTCCACACTTTATACTTCACACTCCACACTTTGCACTCCACACTTTACACTCCACACTCCACACTCCACGCTCCCAACTTTACACTGTACACTCCACACTTTACACTTTACTTTTCACTCCACCCTCTTCCGCATTCCACAGTCTACAGTGCACTGGTACGGTAGCAGGGGACACATGTACAAGACTGTTCAAATAATTTGTTTCACAAAAGTGTTCTACGCGACTGCATTCGGCTTCGTGGGCTGCCTCTTTTTTTTCTTGCGCCTCAATTTTGGGCCTTACCCCAACAATCCCTTCCCTCTATAGTTTAGCACTAGCAATTTATCTGCCCTTCATGGTACCCAGAATGAACCCTGGGCTTAGTCTGGCGGATCACCGGCGAGAAAAAGTGTTGATTCGTCAGCTTGCTTTAAGGGATGTTATTCCTGATTCTGATGATTCTGATGCAAATTGCATTCACCTGTGGCATCAGTATGCATCAATATGCATCAATATGCATCAGTCAATTAAGTGTCAATCTTCAAGTTATGAATCACGTTGAATCACGTTGAATCACGTATATTTTGGATTCCAGGGATGACTCACCAGTAGTTTCTCAGCATTCACAACATGGGGATGGGCTGAGGTGGACCTCACTACTTGCGGGTGCCAGTCAGTAGCTGGTTAATAGCCCCTGGTTGCAGTAATCAGTCCCCAAGCACTGGTCTTGTTCCATTGAAAATGTAACCCCGCAAACACTCGCGAATTACATCAAATTTAGACCCCCAAGATATCCACTGATTTTGGTACTAATCCCATTCCCCTAGTACTAAATATCTAAATCCCCTTAATTTGGGACCCCAAAAATGAAAAGATCAAATACATTCCACCAGAGTTTTGTCAGGATCCAAGCATCATGATTACCCACGACTGAATCATAATATCAAGATATATCAAATTTATATCAAATTTATAATATATATATATATAAATAATATAGATTGATCTCATTTGCTATCCAAAAAATGTTCCAGCCGTCCAAGGCCCCCAGCGCTTTTCGCGTTTTTTGTTCAACGGCCAAGGACCCGGACTCCCCCGGGCGGAAAGGCTTCAGCCCTCGGCGCACCTCGACCTCGTCGCTGACGGCGAGCCCGGCCCCTACGCCGCGCTCGGTGCTCAGCGTGACGCCCACGGTCACTCCGCGGCCGAGTCCACGTGACCTGGGCGCCCGCGGTCGGAGGGGATGGGAATGGAAAAAATTGGGGGTGTATGCAAAGGATTTACCGTAAAATGGGGATTTATCAATTAATGGTAGTTCATGGGATTTTATGGTAACAGGATGTATAATAATGTAGGATACAGATTAGTGTGGGGAGGCCCCCTCCCCTAACAAATCTCGAAAGGTAGCGGTGAGCTACCTGAGTTCCCCCTTGCGTAGCAAGTACTAGGGGGCGAGCGGTGCAAGTGCAAGAGTTTGGGCCGGTTATGTCTTCGTCCGCCTTTCA
>Ga0126342_10022232_pt1 | contig 10495 bp, 8 predicted proteins | sample Cyp1metagenome_FD_92528 | JGI IMG/M metagenome (GOLD analysis project Ga0126342, IMG submission 92528) | Coral microbial communities from Lord Howe Island, Old Settlement Bay, Australia - Cyphastrea 1 metagenome | ecosystem: Host-associated > Invertebrates > Cnidaria > Coral ...
AATCAATTGAAAGTAAATTGAAAGTAAATTAAAAGTAAATTGAAATCAATTGAAAGTAAATTGAAAGTAAATTAAAAGTAAATTGAAATCAATTGAAAGTAAATTGAAATCAATTGAAAGTAAGTTAAAAGTAAATTGAAAGTAAATTGAAAGTAAATTAAAAGTAATTTGAAATCAATTGAAAGTAAATTGAAAGTAAATTAAAAGTAAATTAAAAGTAAATTGAAAGTAAATTGAAAGTAAATTGAAAGTAAATTGAAATCAATTGAAATCAATTGAAAGTAAATTGAAAGTAAATTAAAAGTAATTAATTTAATTAAAAATAAATTGAAATCAATTGAAAGTAAATTGAAATCAATTGAAAGTAAATTGAAATCCTTTCTTAAGTTGATTGACCAAAAAAATGTTGAGGGAAGGCAAAAACAAGTGCGAGTTATAGAGTATCCTCAAATTGTTTTGGGTGGGGGGGGGCCCTCACACTAATCAGATGCAAACATTATATATATATATAATATATATTTATATACAGTATATATCTATATTTAATACGGGGTATACTGTCAGCCAACTTATAACTGAAGGGGGGAGGCACGACCTTGTACAAACATGTACAAAACCATCATCTATGGTGAGGCCGAGATCAGTCCCTTAAATAGTGCACGCAAATATCCGCGTGTTCTTTTGGTTTCAGCCCACCTTGCTGAGATTTGCGTGGCAAGCACATCACATATAACTCCACAGTGGCTGATCACAGGTTCATTTTAACGAGCAGAATTCACCATGCATAGGCCGCTGCGACAGCAACTTAGTGCCTCATGGAAAAATTATATATATATATATAAGAGCAACACCACAAAAGATCAAGAAGTAGTCCAACATGTCTAGTTTACTTCTTTTGATTTCTTGGGTTCAATCAAACCCTGGCCTTCACAAATCCGGTATAAATGTTGCCAGGTGTAGCCACTGTTATGCCACTATTAGAGATAAAATGTGCCCCCCCCAGTTATAAGTTGGTTTATAAGCCCCATTAACTATAGTTAAAGTTAAAAGTCTCATAAACCCTAGTTATTGAAGTTATAAACCAACTTAGGTATCTAGCAGGCCCCACATTGTAGGGTTTTTCCCATTGCCATGTCTGATTCCCAAACGGTATATATACTGTAGACTTAGGGCACTGCTTTCAGTGAGTGTTCTTAGCTACTGAGATTCTGAGCTGCCGAGGTTGTGAAGCTCGGAGGTGAAGAATGCAGAATCCAAGAATATCGGCTTACAACAATTCATATAGAATATAATCACAAAAAAAACACATCTTATTATAGTACCTGTAAGGTTTTGGACACTGCTCTTCTCCTTCCAAAGGAACTGCCCTTAAGGTTTCAATGCTATGACCCTATGACCAAGTTTCCTTCCGAGCGCCACGGCTTTGCATGGTGCAGGAAAGCACGGTGGCATAGCGCTTTCAGCACTTGGCAGCATCAGCATGGCAGGTGCTGTCATGGCAGGGATCCAAAAAGTTGTACGGCTGGAATCTCGGTGGCCCGTGAAACCAGTTAGAAGTACTGAACTAACCCCACTTATGGAATGTATAATCCCATAGAAATAACATGAAATAACCAGTTGTAACTTAAACTAATAGCCATGGCCATGTTTCTGCATGATCAACTGAAAAGGATCCCTTATCAATGGGAATTCCAGGATCCTAAGATGGAGGTACTGTACCATATAAGCCCATATTTTGTGGGGATGTTCCCTTACATAGGCCTTATATATGGTAGGTACCTCCAATCAATCGGTTCCTGAAATGGCCATTGACCTTATCATTATCTATGATCACTGCTTGATTCCTCCTGAGCCTGGGCGATGGCAAAAACCATGGGTCTCTTGACATGGTCCAATCGACACAGCAAAATGGACAAATTGACAAAATAGTCACGAATATTGATGATTAGATAAATATTAATCATCATAAGATTGATAAATATTAATCATCATATATCTTTTCAATTATTAGTACTCATGAAGTACAGGGACAAGTATTTGGCAATGTTAAACCACCATGTTGTTGGAAATCCATAATTCTTGGTTGAATCCATGTCCTTTGCAAATCGGCTTCACCCGAAACGACTTTACTGGATAAAGAAATTTGACCCATCTCTGAATGCATTAATGGCAGTTAGTAGAACAGAAAGAGGTACCCTCTGAAATTTGACCGTTTGCCATGGGAACTGGCACATTGATAGACGATTTACCTATTGAGGACAGTGGTTTTCCATATGTTAGTCATTGCTAGAGGTGAAAGCAAATCAAATTCCGGGTACTGACAATTCAATTCCTGGTGGAAAACCATGGAACATACCCGGCCTGCTAAACGTTTACATAACTATGGAAAACCACCATTTTTAATGGGTAAATCAATTATTTCCATGGCCATGTTCCATAGTTATGGTAAATTGCCAGAGGGTAATGGAAAAAACACACCAAAATGCAATGTTTTCAGCATTGAAGTGGGCCATCAGATCCGTCAGATATCAGGGAGTGACCCCAGCTTGTCAGCACCCAATCGCCCTATAACTGGTAGATATATTTGGCCTCGTGGTCCCCCTTCAATGTTGGCGATATGGTTTTTTGATATCCCAATTGGTAATCTATCCCAATGATTCATTGATGGTAATTGATATAAGTCTCCCTGTGTCAATTATATATTAATTGGTGATATCCCAATTTGTTCTGGTTTTCCCGACAAATTAGTCTTGCTATATCCCTCCTTTTGCTTGGTCATTTTCTCACATGTGCTGCTGGTTATCTCCAAAAGATTGGTTATCCCAAGAAGTTTTGGTGGAGCCAACCCCTCCAACCATGGAACCAAATTCGCGCTTAGAGGACTACTTGCTTTCCTCCTTGCTTGGGTGATTCTCACGTCAGTTGGGAGCTTTCTGATCTCCACATTTTCACCACGTTTTCGTTGGAAAACGACCCTGCAGAACCGTTCCACCTCCTGGTGTGGCTCCCTTTCTTTTCACTCACGCAGTAAGGTGCTGCCGGACACCGATGTTGCACCCGGAAAGTTCCACCTGACGATGAACTGAACGGCTGGGCTAACTAGGAAAAATACCAGTTACTTAACATACAGTAAAGCTGCTATAGCTATGGAAACTGGCCGAAGCTAAGTTAGATAACCAGAGGGCAAACCAATAAAACAATTTCAAAATCAAAACCTGGTTGCACACTTTTCGACCTCTTTTCGGGGATGGATCTAAAACAGCTAAAGGAAGTCAGGTGTGAAGATATTTGGGGAATACTTTTTGGGTATTTGGTATAATTCTAAATATAATTAGTATATGGAGTTTCCTAAAATGCAGGTGCCCCAAATCACCCAAAATTAGAGCAATTTAGTATTGGAACCTATGGTTTTGGGGATCCCCCCTCATTTTTAGAATCTGTATGTATATCTGTATATCTATCTATCTACATATATATATATATTATATATATATATATAAATACCAGTATGGATAAATGATAGCGATTCACAAGCATGAAGAGTTGGGCCACTAATCTTCCGTTCGTCCGGCCCATGCCCCGCGAGCAAGCACGAAACGGGTGAACACTTTGGCCATTTGCAGATAGTTACAGTACCCTTGATAAATAACCATCATTTCTAGTGATTCTAGTGACATTGCAGTGAGGTCGTCACAATTCACCCAGAACCTTCAAAAAACGGTTTCTTTGTTTAAAGCTGGAATCTGTCTGGCTCTGTAGTAGAGAAATGGTGTTTGCTTTGACACACAAATTTTGAGAAATCAACAACTGAACAAGGGGTGTTATAGTAAAGACACAAGGGGACGCAACTAACCTGAGAACTAGAAACTTGATGATGTAACCCACCAAAATCATCCAAAATCCGGACTTGGGTTGAACTCAAAATATTTTTTATTTGCATGAGAGTGTTTCATGGGTTCCTTTCCAAATTTATATGTAGCTGATCCGGTCAGACTACCTAGTAGTTCAGTGATTGCCTTTTTGCGGAACACATGGGTGCTCTGAAAATATGATATATCCAAAAAATGCGACAAAATAATAGGTTTTTGGGATATATACATACATAAAAATAATGTTACCCATTGTAATCCATTATAATACCGTTTGTGGGATTAACCAATTCTGAAAATGATGAATCATCATGGGATTTTGCATGATAAACATTATGATTTACCTATTCAAAGTGATGATCCATAGAAACATAGGCCGATGGATGCGTGTTAGCCAGCTCACATGCAGAAAACCAAATGGGCCACATGGGCGCGATTGGCACTGAAGAGATCCGGCGCAGCTTTGCGCGCGCCATGTCCTCAGTTGCCAACATCTTCAAGCGTCATTTTCCAGCCGTTGCAATCCTTCCAGCACCGGTTCACTGGTCATGTAGGAGTCATAGATGTGGGAGCTCCGCACGTCTGCATAGGAAGCCAGTAAATGTCTAGCCGTTGGGCACAATGATGAGCATGGCAAGTGGCCAAATCTGTTCCTATTGGTGTCATATGGGGGGAGTTTTTGGTGGGATAGGATTACCATCCAAAAATGGTAAATTTTGTGCAGCATCAAGACCATTCAAGATCTGGTGATTCAACCAACACCCTGAAGCCGTGGCGGGCCACATGATAGATGATTCCAATCCGGCCTAAAAAAAGTGGGTGTCAGTGGTTTTCCGCAATCCCACAGCAGTAGTCATTCCTGATGAAAAGTCCAGGGCCCAACAAAACATGGAGGTTCGACATGATCATGGAAAAAATAGGCTTTTGAACACATTTTTGGATGCAACCAACACCATTGGGAATATACAAATTCTTACAATTTAAGAACAAGAAAGCATGAAGTAAAATAGTTTTCCTATGTAACTTGGAATATATTCACTACCATTGATTGTATCCGGATGTATGGCAAAAATGGTAAGGCCAGGTAAGGTATCCCAAAAGAATTCTCTTTAATGATCCCCAAGAATAACCCCTTTGGTAACCAATCGTTTGAGTTTGTTAACCAAAACATGTTAACCGCATAATGTCTTGGTTGATCAGGTAAATGAAAATTCTGGAGTATCCCTACAATGTGGCCCCCCCAGTTATAAGTTTGTTTATAAGCCCCAGTAACTATAGTTATAAATACCATAAACAATAGTTATTGGACTTATAAACCAACTTGGCTATCTTGGGGGCCTCACATTGTACACTTGTTTGACAAGGCCACATGCATCATTTGTTGCTTTAATCTCTAGTTTTGATGCTTTCATGCTGTTTAATACCCAGATTATCCCATAATTCGGTGGGGTACATCAGACGGTATCAAACGGTGAAATAGATGCCTGCTGGGATTTAATAATGTTTAATCATTGTTTACTCATATGGGTATGGGTCAATACCTATAGATACCATTTTTAGTGGGATGAACATCCATTTACCAGCTATTTTGATGTTCACCAGGGGTACAAGGTTTTGACACACTGCCATATGGGTGTGTCTGGAAACGGGGTATACCCCAAAAATATGGCGAAAAATTCATGGAACACATGATGAACCAATGGATTTTCACATAAGCCATGGATGACCATGAATGAGTATTGAAACAACCATGGTGACTTGGGGATCCCCCATTTGAACAAACCCCCAAATGGTTCCCTTAGTAAATTAGTAGGTATATATAAGTGGTTAAAAACCCTAGTTGCCAAATCCTCTGGCTTATCCCGCTTGTAAATGGCTTATAACCCCCATATCCAACCCGCATGTCTTGTTGGTAGTCATCCGCCTGGCAGGGTCGCCCTTCTCCGCAGCCACACTCTGCATGGAGAGGTTGCCCAGGAAGACCGAGACCTACAGGGCCATGCAGGGCCCTGGCAGCCAAGAGATATGGCTATTGGTTTAAGCCATTACATCTAGCTATTTAGTTATCAAACATGGTGATTTATAATGGGATTTAAGCATATTTAACATCAAACATGATGATTTATAATGGAATTTAAGCATATTTAACATCAATCATGGTGATTTAATGGGATTTAACCCTATTTAACCAACAACCATGGTCTTTTATTGGGATTTACTTCTGGTAAACATGGCAAGCTGGAAAATCCCCGAACTCAATGGAGGTTTATAGGCTGGGAAAATCATCTATCTATTAACAGTTGTTTTTTTTCCAATTGCTATGTTTGATCACTGGAGGCTACTTGGAATAGATCTCACCGATCTATGCCTTTTTTAGATGTGTGTGATCCAACTGAGACTTTTCTGGCCAATAGGCCGCTCTGACTTCGCCCAAACTTGGAGGTAGACCTGGGAAGACGGCCCCCTCGGGCCGGACACATCGTGAGGCTGGAGCAAGTGACGAGGAGTGGTCAGCCACCCTTGCGATGGCTGACCAGATGAACTGGTTGGAGTCGGCAGCTAGCCCGGCCCCTTGGCCGCTTCGTTCAGGTTCCTGGAGCAGGAACGTTGCCTGCAGGCGCTCTGCCCCCCTTCAAAGCACGTCCCACTTATTGTGATGGAAATGCCAGCCATCTGTCTCCTTGTGCCTTAATTAATCCTGAATAATCTTGTATGATCAGCGGAAGCGGAGTGGATAAAAGGATTTAAAAGGGACATTTTTTGACACTCACAGGCTACTACAGGTGTAAACCCCACGGAAAGAACCTCAGTTTCAAATAAGACTTTTTCATTGATGGTAACGTCGTGTTTGTCAAACTTGGACCATCACTTCTCTCGGTATATCCGCACATTTGCCCTTTGGTAATTCAACGTAGGGAACAGGAAATCCATCGAACTAAGTTCGGTTCACCATCATCGAACTCAATGGGCTATCTATACCATAGCAAACTCTTGAACCAGAGGGTATAGATAGCAGATGACCAGAGGGTATTATAGGATTATAGGCTATCTATACCTGGCAAACTCTTAGGATACTGTACCACCCAATAATCCTTGATTCACTACGTGAAATCACCACTGGTTATAGTGTTTTTTGTTGCCCCTGGAAAGGTCATAATTTCCCAATGAAATGGGTTGAACACAGGTGTGAAACCACCAGCCCAATCATCATTGTCTATATGTCATTGTATATCCCCGTATCTGCCCATCATATCTCCATCTGGATGGTTAAATCATGTTAAATCACCAGAAACTATCTGAATGAGATGGTTGCATCAATTTTTTGTTTACTTGGATAGACTTGTATCTTCATCAAGTCACCCATTCAACCCACATTTTATGGCCTTATGTGGTACAGTACCTCCATTTTAGGATCCTGGAATTCCCATTGATATAAGGCATATTTCCGCCGGCTCACCCAAAAACAAGTGAACAAAAAGTGGGGTGGCGGACCTCCAATCCATCGGTCAGCGGCCCGCGCCCCCTCTGATCATCTTCTGAGAAGTATTCCACCTCTGACTCCACAAATGCACCTGCAGCTTCATCATAAATGGGGTTATAGGGTACTTATAACTGGCAAATGGTCATAATTGTAAGAGATTGCCAATCTTAGATACCCTGAGATGCCCTGCAAAAACGGAACAACAAAATAGCTGGTTAGCAGATCTCCCTATTCATAGCAAAAGGTTAAAGTAGCAAACTATCCATTCAGGTTTACCAATAATATAGGTTTCTGCTGGACTATGACTACAATCACTGTTGGTTATGGGGTGTATGTTTTTGTTTTTTATAATTTCTGAGTGAATCACAATGATTGATCAGGTGCTAAAACAGAATCATCAATAAGCACAGTTGTAAAAAACCGGTCACGTGTTTCACTCATTGAACGATCCATTGATATTTGATCCAGCCATCCATGTCCAATAATGTCCATCCATATAGCATGCATAAGCCCCATCTCAGGCTCTTGGTAGGTAAAAAAAATACGCCCCAAACGAAAATCCAATGTTCTCTAAACTTGAGGCCCAATATGAGTTTGTCTGAAAGTAGCGTAACCCCGAAATACAATGGATTATCACGTCGTGTCCTCTATTAATATAGCCATAACATGCCATAACTGGTGGTATACCCCATCTTTAGACACATGGAGGTTTCCTAAAATGGGGTAACCCCAAATCATCCCCTTAAAAAGGATTTTCCAGTGTAAATCATTCATTTTTGGGTACCTCCATGACTATGGAAACCTTCATATCAAGACCAGGCGCTGAGGTATTTGCCAGAGCTGCGCACATACCTCAGAAGGGACACGGGCTGCAGCCCGGTGCTATGGGGAATCCATCAGAAGAGGATCCAATGGAAATTTCAACGCCAAAACACACAAAAAATCAGACTTATTTTTCATACAGTATTAATAAACACTGGGACAGATTGGGATAGTATAATCTTTCCCATAGGATCCATGGTGCTGGTATATATATATATATATGCTAACATTTGGGGCAAATGGATGGTAAATGTTACCATATATAGCAGCACCATGGATCCTATGGGTTTGATGATTTTGGTTTCGAACTGCAAGGCACCAAACATCACGACTGCGCAGGATACGACTGTTGCAGTTCAGTCCCTTGGGGTCTCAGAACCGAACCTGCAACCTGCTGGCATCACCAAACGTTGGGATAGATACTTGATGACTCATCGAACGAATCGTTTTTGTGGCTTATATCGTTATTTTAGTGGATCAACCCTACTTATCCCCAGTGTTTTTAGTGAAAACACTGGGATATTACAACTGGTTAGTGGTATACCTACCCCTCTGAAAAATATGAAAGTCAGGTGGGCTTATTATTCCCAATATATATATATGGAAAACATGTTCCAAACCACCAACCAAATAAATATCACCCACAAAAACGATTCGTGGGTAGCTCGGCAGGTATATTCCAGTGAAACTCGACGAACTCACAGTGACCTCAACGAAATGGCACCGAACATTGGAACGGCCAAAGCTATATCGTGTCTATGTACCCTCTAATTAACTTTAATGGGATTTATGGGGATTTATGGGGGATATATATACCATTAAAATTTATAGGGATATATGAGATTGATAGGGGATATAATTGGATTTACCCTTTGGTAAACGTTACCAGAAATACTGGTGTTTTTACCAATTTAGATCATGGAAAAACCATCAAAATAAGGGCATTACAAGCCAAAAATAAAGCGATTTAAGACTGATTACTCTCCAGCAAATAGACATGTAAATGGACAATCCATCATTCACAGATCATGTTCTGCTGTTTTTCCATGGAATTCCATATGTTTGTCGTTTTACTCCAGGTATGGCTTGCAAACAAGAGACCAGCCAATGAACAATGGTTGATTAGTTTTCTGATCACGAACCATGCCAATTTCGGTGAAGAAACAATTCGTACAAGATTGAACTCACCTCTTAACCACTTCGTGACTTGTCGCTCATTGCCGCAAAAACCTGAACAAACAAACCTGTTCTGGTCGGCAGACCTTACGAGGACACCAGTGATATGTCGGCAGGTTTGGTTTCACCCATCCAATTGCAACCAGGTCTGTTGGTGTTTGAGCCCCTGATTTTGCGAACCCATTTATGTTTGGTTCAAAGTATATGAGTTATAAACACTGCAGGTATCTACACCATATGAATGTCAGTTTTAGGGAAGTATACCTAATTTGCTTTCTAGCTAAATCTCAATTCTGGTTGGCTAGTCAGTTTTTTTGTTGGTGAAACCCCGCATTTCTTCTGCGATTGTTGTGCAAATCACCAACTTGCAGCGACCCGAGAGAAATTCCGGTAAAATCCAATCTGAAGACAATGATCAATCGAACCTGGAACCTTTTCTATTTTTTTTTGGGGGGGGCGTTACGATACTTGGTGGCTCATCCCAATTAGTAAATGGGCTAGTTCACCCCAATTATAACTGCACATTGCCTCTACTTACCCTACTGAATTAAATGGTGTATTTTATCCACTTCCTAATTGAGATGAGCCATCAAGTATGGTAAGCCTCAAAAAAATAGAATTTTACGTAAAATTCCGATCTGAAAACAGTGATGAATTGAACTTTGTGTGTTTTCTTGGGGGTTACTAAAACAGTTCTGGCCGTTTGCCTTTTTTTTTATGGGACGATACATAAACCATTTTTATGGTGGTATTTCAGTACTTAGAACTGGTGAAGGGCGCCATTTTCCCAATGGAAGATCCAGAAAATTTAGGGATATTCATATGTTTAACGATATATTCACCATAAATCGGGGGTTATATACCCACCTCCCCCCGGTCGCAACTGGTGCCTGTCACGCTCCGAGATGCTCCGCATAGTCGTTGATCTCCATGAGACCCACATTGTCTGCCACGACCACGGCCTGGGTTGGGACTGGCTTGAGACTGGTTGTGTGTATATATATATATTATATTATATTATTATATTATATTATTATATTATTATTATTATATTATTATTATTATATTATATTATTATTATTATTTGTTATTATTATTATTATTATTATGTGTTGTTATTATTATTATGTGTTATTATTATTATGTG
>Ga0126342_10022233_pt1 | contig 10495 bp, 7 predicted proteins | sample Cyp1metagenome_FD_92528 | JGI IMG/M metagenome (GOLD analysis project Ga0126342, IMG submission 92528) | Coral microbial communities from Lord Howe Island, Old Settlement Bay, Australia - Cyphastrea 1 metagenome | ecosystem: Host-associated > Invertebrates > Cnidaria > Coral ...
AGGATGACAAGGAGGACGAGGAGGACGAGGAGGAGAGGAGGAGGAGGAGAGGAGGACGAGGCAGGAGGAGGAGGCAACTGACATAAAATCTAACAACCCTCACCTGGCAGGTGGGGAAAAACAAAGGAATGACCCCCCCAAAAAAACCTGGAGGAAATCATACCTTGGTGTATCTTGCTGTATCTTAAGGATTCTTAAGGTACCACTTTTGGGGATCTCCCGGGTGGTCGCCGTTTTTTAAGGCACCGGATCTTCCTGCAAGGAGGCCGCCGGGCCCAGCGGGTGCGGCGAACGCACCAGACCCCGAGACAGATCTGACCTCGAAAAAAGGGAGGGATCCATGGAATTAACTGGTGAATACATTGGGTTATGGATATTTATATCTGGTTGGTGGTATACCTACCCCTCTATTTAAGGTGGTTGGTGGTTGGTAATATACTATTAATATGAATGGTTAATATGAATGGTTATTATATATGGTTATTATATATGGTGAATGATTGTTAATAATAATCTGGTTGGTGGTTGACCTACCTACCCCTCTGAAATAGTGGTTTTTCTTGTGGTTAATAATGGTTAATCATGGCTGATAATGCTTAATAAATCTTAATTACTGGTGGTTTCAACCTACCATTGGTTGGTAATATACTTATTCATATTAATGATCAATATTAATTGTTATTATATGGTTGATGATGGATAATCATAATCTGGTTGGTGGTTGACCTACCCCCCTGAAAAATATTAGAAATATTAGTCAGTCGGGGTTATTCTTCCCAATATATGGAAAAAATAAAAAATGTTCCAAACCACCAACCAGCATTTATATACCCTTTGAATAACCATTGAATACAGGGAATACCTAATTACAAAAATGGTCTTGGTTAACCAATGATTTAACTATTGGTGAATCCACCAATGGTTAACTAATGGAGATCAATGGAATTCACGAATTGGTAGTATCTATTGTACTATATCAATGGAATTCAATTGATCTATTCCATTGGTGAGTACCATTGGGGGACCAATTCACCAATGGAATTAACCACTAATGTTACCAATGATTAATTCACCAATGATCAACAAAAACTACTGGGTATTATATATACTATCTCTTTCAATATTTTTTGAAAGAGGACAAAGCGACTGGGTATTTCTGTCTTTTAAAGTTTCTAAAGATTAGAGAGTTCCCTGGCGGCTAAGAGCCACTCCCATGAAAACGAGGTATGGTAACCAAATTCCATGGTCCTAGAGCCTATTCAATCTATTCAAGGTATGGTATTCGCAAAGTATTCGCAACGTATTCACACAGTATTCATTGATTGTTACCCATTCTATATATATATATATATACACACCATTATATACCCTTTGAATACATTTATATACCATTGATGGGATTTGATGATTTGTCTCCAATTTGGTAACCTATTCATTTGCCAAGCGTCACCCCACCGCTGGGGTCAAACACCTGTTCGGTCTCCACCTGTGGCCAAACTTGGGGTGCCAAGCACCACCAAACCAGGGGGTACCCCATAGTTAGCTAAGTTGGCTTAAAAGCAGGTTAACTAGGATTTATATCACTATTAGTCAATATTTATAGTTAATATTAGTTAGTTAATATTAGTCAATACTAGTTGACTATCAATATTGGATTTATGCTACTTATATCGATAGTCAATATTAGTTCATGGGCTTTAGAAACCAACTTTTCTCACTGGGAGGCATCACCTTGCAGCATACAATGGTTTCAATGTTTATTTTGGTGCATCTTGGCACACACCCATACCCATAGGATCCATGTATGGTATATATGCTAACATTTGGGGTATATTGATGGTAAATGTTACCATATATAGCATACATGGATCCTATGGGATATAATGACTGTCTGGTTGGTGGTTTCAACCCTCTGAAAAAAATGAAAGTCAGTTGGGATTATTCTTCCCAACATATGGAAAAATAAAAGCCATGTTCCAAACCACCAACCAGCTGTTACTGTTGCTTGTTGAGACTGATGGCCCATGTCACTGACTGTAACTTGTGATTCATTTTTCACTATCCAACAAGAGAATTGGGGGGTTGAATCCAACACCAGTTGGCAATCCCACCAATACTCACGGTGATCGATGAACCCAAAATCTGCCAAATGTCAATGCAGTCATCCAACTGCCCACGTTCATGGCTTTTTGCAGTCGCTGCCATCCCCATCCATGTGTAATATTGTGTATGTTTATCAAAAACTATCCCTCTGAGTTCCAGATTTTATCTGCAATTTATCCACCCATTGAGCTGAGGTGTGCCACTGCTCATCCTCGCTGAGAAGCCCAGCTGCGTTCCAACATGTCGAATCCGTCCATATTCCACCCATTCAAACGATACTGGGGTACCCGTGAAAAGTGAATGACCCCCCGCACTGGTAGGCCAACCTGCCCCAAAAGGTGTGCAGCTATCCTGCTGTTGGAAGGATGCGCCTTTTGATGCACAATATGACCAGTTTTTAAAGTTCAACATCGGTTTTCAATGCTGTGCTGCAAGGTGCAACTTCACTTATTTTGAAATATCCACTGACGATGACACCGAAGCAGCCCTGCCCGCAAACCTCCAAATACATCGAATTGAAGGTTGTGTCCTTGGTTTACAGAAGTTGTCTATTCATCAGCATGCAACTCCCATCATGGCCTACAGGTAGATAACTAGATTCTTAGATGCAAACAGTATGCGCGCATACATATACTGTCTATAAATATGTACACATATATGTATATATATGTAAATGTACACACATGCCTGCGCACACAGACACACACACACGCACACACACACACACGCACACACACATACATATATACATATATATGGTATACATCTATTCGACTACGGAGCGTTCATATGATCGGCACAGCAACTCGCAGCCGGGCCACGCGATGATGACTATCTTCCCTTAAGAGCTCCTCCTCACCTGCAAGGCTGTCAGGTGGCCATCGGGCACGGGGCAAGGTTGTCATTCTGCCGTCCCAAAAAAATGGATGATCATGGTGGAAAAGAAAGTTTGGAAGATGTTGGAAAAGAAAGTTGGGAGTTATTCTTTGGTCCATGACATGTCAGCATGGTGAATGGGGGTGAAACATGACCTGCCTGTGAACCAGTGATTCCTGTTCAGCCCATGGCCCAAGAATTGAGATGTCAGGCGGCAGGGTCCCCATCTGTGGCAGGTGTCGGAAAGCAATGTAACTATAGTTAACTAAGGCTCATGGGGGATATGACTAGAGTATTGATGGGGTTTATGAAAAACAAATATATATATATATATATAAACCAACAAACATGAATGTGGGGCCTCACCTTGCATAGTGAGGGAATCTACTTCCAAATCTTCCAGAAAGTCAGCAACAGCCACCCCGCATGGGCCCATTGCCTGTGGAATCGCTTTGCTTCCACCTAAAAACGGCGGAAAGCCCCATGGTTCACTGGAATGGTTTCACGGGGAATATCACCATGGTTTTTACATGACTTCACCATGAATTGCACACAGAAGGTTCAAATTAAGCAAACGGATGGGTGAATTTATTTATATTTTTTCCTAATTTATCTAATTTTATCAAAGACCGACAAATTCCAATTGGTTAAAGCCTAGTATTGTACACTTCACCATCAATGGATGTCTTCAAATGGTTCCATCCGTTCTGGGTCCAACAGCCCAACACGGTCCAACCTGTCAGTCTCAAGAAAAAATCCCACCGATCCGTTTTTGGAACAAACCCCAGAATTATATGGTCCCAAATACCCTCTGGTAAACGTTTACATAACTATGGAAAATCACCATTTTTAATGGGAAAACTCACTATAAATTGCCATGTTCAATAGCTATGTTAGTTTACCAGAGGGTATGTTTCGCTTTATCCCCTACATCCGCCTTGATTTCTTGAGTGTTTCTTTTTTGTAGGGAGAGGACGGGATTATTCCCCTATGAATTTGGTTACATCCCCATTGTTTCCCTTTGGAATATTCCTCATATACATGGTCAACCTTTGGTAATCCACAAAACAATAATCTTGTGCTGTTTCTGGTTACACTCTGGTAAACTAACATAGCTATGGAAAATCACAATTTTTAATGGGCAAATCCACTATCTACGGTCATTTTCAATAGCTATGTTAGTTTACCAGAGGGTACGAGTATGTTCCATTTGTCACCAAACACCAAAGGATTAAACTACTCATCCGTCGTCGCAAAAGGGGATGTAAATTCCCACTCTCATGACACACGGTCCCAATGATGTGGAAATTCCCGACATCTACCATGGTTTCGTTTCGGGGGTGTTTTAACAGAGTTCAACATATAGTTGACAAATAGGTATCTATAATCATTAAACCATTGTTTGAACGGTAATTCATGTACCCTCTGGTAATGTAACACATAGCTATGGAAAGATCCACCATTTTAATGGGTACATCAACGAATTTCAACTATAAATCACCATTTTCAATAGCTATGTGAGTCATTTCCGGTAATTTTTGTTGACCACATATTTGGAGATGCCCCATCTCCGCATATCTCCGCCTGTCCGCCAGGCTGGTGATGTCCACTGAAGCCTCCATTTTTTTGGTGGGTGCAGTGTAGGAAAACGTGGACAACTATGTCACACGAAAGTTAAACTGCATGTGTGTGTATATATATATATGTGTGTGTGCGTGTATGAACGTTTACGCCAGAGTTCATAACACAATTTCGTCTTTAACTGCCAAGATAGTGAATCGTAGGACCGTAAATGAGGACTAAAGCCACTCAAAAAGAGAGATCATCACCAGAAAGGGGAGCCGAACCAAACACAAGTATAATGTCAACCACGGATTAGTTACCCACTGGGTTGTTTCATTAGTCAAGGAGTATGATTGGAGTAGCCGATTATCATGGATGATCACTATTTGGCGGGATACCGCCTAATTGATGAACCAGTGCTTACTAACTCGGGGATGACTTTAGCGGAGATACAACCAAACTCAAAATATCGCCGATGAACACAAAATACTACAGTTATGGCCATTTACCAGTTATAAGTACTTATAACCCCATTTATAGAATGTATAATCCCATTTATAACCACTTATAACTGGTAAATGGCCATAACTGTAGGGATGTATCTCGCAAACTTCTGCGCGGCTTGCAGCACTTATGTATCATAGATGCAAATGACAAGGAACCAAGCGGATTTAATACAAACACCATAGCTTCGAAACTGATGAAACATGTTGCATTGTGGCATAACGGTTTATGAATTAACATAGTAACCCAAAAACAAATATAAAGAAACGTGTTTCCAGAATGCTATATATATATATATACACGGTATGTATATATATATAGATCATACTTACCATAATATATATATATATGGGTAAATTATATTATTTCACTAAGCTGAATAGTTCGGCCATTTGGGGATGATTCCCCTTACTAACCATGATTCCAGGTTTCGGGAGAACAGGCTTCGGGTGACCTCTGGTAAGATGAGTTTCCTCAGCACCGGCGGCTGGGAAATTCACCGGTTGGGTTGGGTGGCTTTCCCGGTGGAAAAAAATGGTAAATCAAGAGGAAACCCATGGGTTTCTCATGGAGACAACCCCATCAAATACTGTAACTTACAATGTAACATCTATTTTTTTCCCGGAATTTGTCACTGAAACCAATCCAATGAATGATGAAACCATTCTGCCCTTTGCTACAGGAACAAAACCTGGAAGACAGATAAAAAACAAAACAAAGGAACCAGAGGATACCAGAGGCACTGTGGCACTACACGTTTGTCACTCCATCATCAGCTGGTATGCCGCCTGAGAACTGCCAATCAAGATCAAAAATCTCTCTGCTCCGTGCCGTGCCCAAAAACCTCTATATAATTATACTATGTTTCACCGAGGTTTTCATTATTGTCCACCATTTTTCAATATGTTTCAAAACAATTTAAAACACATTTTTTCACCATGTTCCAATTAATATCTTAAACAAAAACACTTTTTCACCATGGCGCATCATATCTTTTGCATTTTATTAACCGTGTTTCACCATTGTTTCGTGGCTCAGACCGAGCGTCACCGTCTGCGCGCGCTTGCCGCGCTGCGGCACCAGCAGCGGCGTTTTCCGCAGCAGGCTGCGAAAGGCCGGGTCGCTGCGGAGAGAATCCTCGTTGTGGAAGAGTGAAATATGGTGGTGTCCTACCCCAAAAAACATCCAAAAACCATAGGAAAGCCATAGGAAAGCCATGGGAAAACCATAGGTCCCCTTTAGGATCCTCAAAAATGGATGGTTTATAATGGGAAATCCAATCAATAAATGGATGAGAACTGGGGGTACCCCCATTCTAGGAAACTTCCGTATATGAGGATTATTGAATTATTAATCATCAAAAACTTATGACTATTGCTGAATATTGATGAGATATATTGGAAATATGGGATATCACAGTTGATGAAATATGAGGATTACTAATTAATATGGGTAAAACAATCATAAACCATTCCCTAGTCATCACATGTCATCACCATAAATAGGTGGTCTAAACCATTCCCAAATGGGTGGTTTATTAGTGCTTTACCCACATTAAAAGAAACACATCATAGTAATTGCTGGAAACATGATATGTCATCAAAAACTAATAATTGATGGAATAATGGAATCCTCAGACATCCTCAAACATCGTATTAACCACCAAAAACTAATAACTAGTGATGAAATATAAGAGTAATATGGGATATCACACTGCGATATTTATATATGATATGAATGTGTCATGGTTTATACCACCCAGAAAGATGGTCAATTTGCGGATGGTTTATTATTGCTTTACTGACATTACTCATCTTTAATTCATCAAACGTTGAAGTTGTCGTGGGGCTACAGTCTGTCTACATTCCTACCTTTGAGTCTTCCTCGTGGCCCATCATGGCGCCCATATTTGTAGCACAGTATATCATGTATGCTCCCTTACATATGTCATACAGTCTATGTTCCCATGTAGAACTTTATGCACACACACACAGGCGCACATATATATATATGTGTGTGTGTGATTATATAATTATATTATATAATTATATTCATAATACATATAAATATATAAATAAATTATATATATATATATTATATTATATTATATCATAGTTATATATAAACACCCAAACAACCACACAAAACTACAAAAACATAGCTATTGGCAGTCCACAGCCAAACCTTGTGGCTTCCCAGAACGGTTCCCATTTTGCGCCCAGGTTCAAAGAGATCTTCCGTCGACCTGGGCCCCGCGGAGAGCTGATCAATCGGCTGGAAATCCCAGTCGAAATGGGAGGTTTCAATCTGGGAAAATGATCTAAACATGTCTGGAACCTATGTAATTAGCCTCTGGTTATGACTAACATAGCCATGGGATAGATGGCCCTAATCGAAATAGATGGTTTACCGTTCTTAAAAATTGTGATTTTCCAAGGCTATGTGAAATAACCAGATGGTCAACATCTTTGGAAATCCCCCATCAATGGAGGACATTAATGGGATATTTTTTTACAGGTATGTTCCATTGTCATGTTTGATTTTACGGGAAACTTAAAATATCTTGGGATTTCATCAGCAAACGGTATTGCATAGCTTCGAACATCTTCAAACCATCTGCCAAACAAAAATGAATTCGTCCAGTATTGGATGTGACTCATTGAGGGGATGTGGTTGGAAAATGGAATATACCGCTGGAGTTGGGATGATTATTCCCAATATATGGAAAGTCATAAAGCCATGTTCCAAACCACCAACCAGATTAATAATGGTTCACCAAATCCCATTAAATCATATTAAATCACCATTAAAACTCCACTATTCCCATAAACTCACCATTAAATCATCTTTGCTGAAGATATCTTGGAGTTTCCACACAGACCGCATCGCCAGGGCTCGTTTCAGAGACCACGAGGTCGATGTCCCCCATGGAATTGCAGGTCAAACGCTGCATGCCTCGCTTGAAAGCATCAGGCTGTTCATTCAGGCCTTGTGATGATGGGACGACCAACTATGTAACCATTGTATGTTAATGTATATGTTAATGTATATGTTAATGTGTATGCTAATGTATATGTTAATATATATGTTAATGTATATGCTAATGTATATGTTAATGTATATGTTAATGTATATGTTAATGTGTATGCTAATGTATATGTTAATATATATGTTAATGTATATGCTAATGTATATGTTCATGTATATGTTAATGTATATGTTAATGTATATGTTAATGTATTATATGTCAAAAAATGACCTGTACACTGTACAAAAAAAAACTGTTAATGTGCGTATGTATTCTGTGCGCCAATTTGAACACATGTATTTATATCACACACACCCATATACATACACACTTATGCGCTAATATATACATAGCACCCAATGTTCGTACGATTAACAATCATCATGTAAACATGGTTATCGACCAATCGACCAAACCATAATAGGCGTGGTTTCAGGTCGGTGAACCGCCCTGGCAATCATCGATGATCTGATGGATAAATTGATTTACAAGCGAAAGAACACAAGAAACTCAAGAAAACCACGTTTAGCCGTTTAGCGCTTTAAACATGCTTAAACTAATCCTACTGAGTTGCTTTCTACCGCCATTTTTCTAACCAATCGTGGTATCAAACGCAGCATATCTCAGCATTAAAAACGGGGATGCTGCAACGGTCTGCAAGCCGGGCCGTTTTTTCTAGGGCGACCGGCATGGGAAGAACTGGAACCCCAGTTGGCAAAAACCCCTACCATCCATTTCCATCCATTTCCTGCATCCCGGAACTTGGTACATGCCCCAGTTGCTTATCGGTATTCAATCCACCCTGTGAGCCCATGTCACTTGCTATACAAGCACCATACATATGACCGAGCACAACTTGCAACTATCTGGAGGTCACAACCGGACTTGATCAGGAATCCCTCAAAAGACCGCTCGCCTCCCAAGATTCTGAGCAAATTAGGCTTGTCTTAAGCAACCTGAATTCAGCTAGATTATCGGACCATTTCGAGGATGATTCCCCCTCACCAATACTTATCTCCAAGTATGGTTTTTCAGAACCCTGGAATGCCACATTTTTTCACGAAAAAATAGCTATGCATTGGATGTGCGTTTCCCCCAACAGCTATGCGTTGGATATCTTCGCTGCCGAGGTTCGTTGCCATGAGACCCGGGCTTTGGGGTTCAGCTCCTGGTCCCCATTCCATCACCGAAAACTGGGAATCCCATGAGCTCCACAAAACCACTCCCGGTTTTAAAGTCCAAACGAGAAATTTCCAGCTCTTTGAGGTCTTAGAGTTCACTATAATATAATGTGTGTATATATATATATATTATATATTCAATATATATATATACAAATATCATATAATTACTATGATTCAAACTATGATGCTAAGAAGCACTCCTCACGCTAGTGCGAGGTCCCCAAGAAGAGAGAAGAGGTTTACGAGAACAAATGAGATCGCACTTACTTCACAGGGACATAGAACTGATAATTTCCAACCATGATAATAAAACCCATAAGTATCCATATAAGTTGGGATATTACAGATATAACTACTGATAGAACCCCTACAACTATGGTGAGTGGGCGCCTGAGTTTCCAGAAGACGATCCCGGAGCCAACCGCCGGTGACATGCACCTTAGCCGGTGACGGAGAGCCATCTTCAAAAATGGAAAACAATAACGACCAATTACTAAATAATATAATGTATATCAGTTTGCCATTGTGACCTCCCTTGTCAGCTGACATCCAAATCTTCAAATAAACGGAAAATTGCAACAAAATCAACAAGTTATAAAAACAATGCAGTACATGTACATACACACAATCACACACACATATATATATATATATATATATATTACAGGTTTATCTATCCCCAGGTTTGGTTTTGCCGCGGGGCCTTGGCACATCGACCCTGCAGCAGCTCCAAGATGCCTGCGGCCTGGGTGCGAAGCAATTTTGGAGTGGTAAGCAATAAGCAACCAGGATTATCATGGTTTTATCATGGTTTTATCATGGTTTTATCATGGCTTTATCATGGCCTTATCATGGCTTTATCATGGCTTTATCATGGCTGAATCATGGTTTTATCATGGCTTTATCATGGTTTTATCATGGTTTTATCATGGTTTTATCATGGTTTTATCATGGTTTTTATCATGGTTTTATCATGGTTTTATCATGGTTTTATCATGGTTTTATCATGGTTTTTATCATGGCTGTATCATGGCTGTATCATGGCTGTGTCATGGTTTTATCAGAGTAATCCCTTCCTCCTAATACTAAACGTCCCCCTAATACTAAAAACAGGGATCCATCTCCAATTTCCGAAAATTTCAGTTTGGCCAATTTGACTTTTAATTGATCCCCTTTAAAAAACAATTCAAAAATCAACCTACCATTTGTGGGTTCTCCCCCCTAATACTAAAAACTA
>Ga0126342_10022234_pt1 | contig 10495 bp, 13 predicted proteins | sample Cyp1metagenome_FD_92528 | JGI IMG/M metagenome (GOLD analysis project Ga0126342, IMG submission 92528) | Coral microbial communities from Lord Howe Island, Old Settlement Bay, Australia - Cyphastrea 1 metagenome | ecosystem: Host-associated > Invertebrates > Cnidaria > Coral ...
CGAGACGCACCGCAAAGAACAGCACCAAGAACATCAACAACCTCAACAGCACAACAACCTCTAAGACAACGAGAACAGAAACAAGAACAACCAGAAGCACAACAAGAACACCAGCAAGAACAAAATTGGCAAATAGCAGCGTCACGGTCACATCTACTCAAATTATAGATCACCATTGTGTTGCATACAACACACTCTACACTACTGCTACCTCCAATCAACTCCTCATACGCACTATATAGATACACCTATGGCATCCAGCACATGCTGCTTCCAGGGCCGTCTCACCACTTCCCACAGTTCGCGCGCCATCGAAAAACAATATGGTGCCAATGCATGTCACATACTGACACGCTTTCCGTTTTTTTTCCGAACTGGTTTGCAGGAATCTGCCGCATTCTTATTGCACCCAGAGAGTCCGACCAAGCGGCTTCTGGTTGATCACGCTACAGGAACTGGCAAGGTCTGGCAGGGATGAGATCGCAGTTGTACCCTTCCGCTGATTCATTTGTGACTGCTTTCAGCTTGACATTGCTGGCAGACTCTCATCATGCTCCGGATGCTGGACAATTACTTTGATGATCCGCGACCGAAGGCCAACATGCGTACAGAAGGGGAAGTTTCGTGTCAAAGCTTTCCGCCGGGTGATGTGCCCGATGTGTCAAACAGGTTGCCATTTTTCCAAAAGACGCCGTGTGCGACAACTTCTACCAGGACGGGAGCGCTCCTAAAAGCAGGGTCCGATCCAGATCAAGACATAGTCTTTGAACTTGTGGCATCACAAGACTCTAGCCCTGCGCAGTTCTTGTCAAGATCCTGACTCCATACGAAGCCAGGAGCTCTTGAAATGGCCAACAAGGTGGCGACATTTCTTCTGCTTTTTGAAGCCTTCAGAGGCTGTCACTGCAACCTGAACAAAGCAACGGGTTGAAACACGGACTACGGTTGCGTTTTTTTCTTGGTCATTTTTTCCATAACTCTTCAATTTTACTGCCTGACGGATTGTGCACCGTCCCTTTGAGACCTGTGTGGCAGGCCTCCCTTGCCAGCGGAGCAAAAGACTGGCGTAGGAAGAAGTGGGATGCACCTCGGCAAGTAACGTGTTCAAACAGCAAACTGGATCTATTCAATCTATTCTTCTACTCAGCGCGCTGATATACATGATCAGAATTGATGCTCATTGATGTTTCGGCGCCAGTTCCATTCCATCATCCATTGTTACTTCTAGCTCAACCTATAGCTCAACCTATAGCTCAACCTATAGCTCAACCCCTATAGCCTATGTCGGGCTGTCACATTTCGCATATCCTAGGTCTGGGACATCAACAATGAGAGATCTCGAGCAGAGGCTGCCAGTTCAGTGCCACATACCACGTCAGTTCTCTAGTGACTCTAGTGACTCTAGTGACTCTAGTGACTCTAGTGACTCTAGTGACTCTAGTGTCACTGGATTGCTGGACATTGATCATATTTGATCATCACGGATATCGTCACAGACAGAGCACAGACATCAGGCTGTGTGCTCTGAGTCTTTTTTTATTTGCAGGCTGTTTATGGCTCACACAGCACGCTTCATGGTCGATTTTCAGAAGCACATTCTAATTTTACTTTACTATGATTGCAGCTGATTGCTTCCGTCACTCACCAAACCAACATGCAGAAGTTTGGAACACTCACTTTGCACATTAAAACGTAAATGCATGTCCATCTTCAAGCAGTGCAGTTGCTCGGGAGAATCCTACTCGGCTCCCTTAGGTTCCCAGTTGTGGTGCCATGGAGGATGTTGTTTTCAACCAGCTGAATGTGCTGGATGATAACACCTTGGACTCTCATTGCACATTTGGGTTGCAACTGGTCAACTGCATTTTTTCAAGAAGTAGACACAATTTTCGAGGTGATGCGGTGATACTAGTTGATTTCCCGCAACGAACTGTCTAATAAGAGCATGAAATTCAATGCCGAGGGCTTTATTATCACCGACTTGCTGCGAGACAAGCCAGAGTTGGCACCTGCACTTGTCACCCAAGCCATTCCAGTGTCTATGCTGCAATAGTTGAGGAAAGCCTTGTACTCATTCTGACAATTCTGCTTCTACTGTGAATGGCAAGAGATGTCCCACTCACCGAGGACTTGACTTTTGCACCCACAAAGGCACTGACTGACAAGGGTGCTCGATGTACTGGAACCATCAAAAGTGTGAATTCAGAAACTTGTCAGAGCAGTGACCGCACTGAAACAAATGCGCCCTTGCCGTGATCAAGTCCCCACTTCAACGAACTGAGGAACTGGGGCACGGCTTGATTGATTGCCCACAGCTGAACTCCGTTTTTGGATGTGATGTTGTTGTGTTTCCTCAGCAGGCGCGCAGAGAGTCAAACAGCTGCGAAAGTTGCCAGAGCTATGCAGGTCCAACAATTTTCGCGATTTGACATTTGCAGGTTGGTAGCTTCAAGGAGGGCCAACTGGTCAACTTTGCATGTGCCCCCAGTGAATCCTAGCCGTCCAGTTCAAGCTTGAAAGGGATGAATTTCGCCTTGGATCTTCATTTATATATTAATATGAAATTGATGTTTATGATTTATTGATATCTGTAGGTATATTATGTACACGTCCCCAGAAGCGGACAGTGTCGCCCAACAACGGGCCCGGTCGATAAGAGAGATATTTGCTCTGAACTTGCGGTGAAATTCCAAGGCTGTGACCTTGAATGACGAAAGCAAACCGCAAGCTTTTGATTTGGTCGAAGAGGTTTCTGTTCTGCATTACCTCAAAAAAGACGTCAAAAACGCAAGATGATGCAAAATACAATTTTGGTTGCAGGCAGCAAGGAAGCGTTGCTGCCATCAACTTGCTCTGATTCCTTTGAAGACATTGCGTGATTCTTATTGAGTCTTACACACATACAGAGCTGTCAACATGCAATGCCCAAGGATCCGAACAAGGATATGATGAACTCAATGGGCAGCATGGGTGGGATGAGTGGCATGGGCATGGGCATGGGTGGTTTCATGCCTGGCTTTGGCATGGGCGGCATGGGAATGATGATGAATGGAACCCCTGGCAACGCAGCTGTGGCAAAGTCGGCTGCGAGACCAACTCCGCCGCTGGGAGAATATTCTTGAAACACTTTTTCTGTCCCACTTCTTCGATCTTCTTCGATCATTCAGTTGACCTCTTTTCAACATAATTCCTCTTGCAATGCTGGTAAGCTTCGACTTTTGCGTTATTCATAGTATTTTTATAGTATATTTATAGGCAATCCTTTTTCATCCTTTTTGACTTTTCACATCGTTTCACGGCTTTGGATCTTGAACAACGTTATGGAAATGACCTTGACAGCTTAGGAACTTTGAGGATTCAGGCTCGTGTCTTTCAAAGAAAACAAACAAAACTTCAGCAGCAGAAAACTACTGTGACAGACTGAAACGAGGCAGACCGAAGATGATTGAACCATTACTAATTTAATACTAATTACTGTACCAATCTTTGTGACATGTGACTTGCAGTCCAATCTCTAGGTGAGCCTCCACAGCAAGAGCTCGGAGTCTTTGTAGGGCACTCGGACACTATCCAGCGAACACCATCAAAATCACTGATATCCTGCATTCTTTTCACACCGACGCCGTGATTTGTGCACCCATTTGTTGAGCCAGCAGTCTAGGTTGGGAGATTCAAAGTCTGGAATGCAGAAAAAGGACTTGGTGCCTCGGCAATTTCTGGCAGGGTCCCTCTTTCGAGAGCTCCCAAATATGTTTCTGATGATTCTTGGTCCGGCCTGGTCCTGTTCAACTTCAACTTCTTGCAACTTCTTTTGTCCTTTTGGCAAACTAAGGTTACATCCAATGCGACGCACTGCTAGATGAAGGCAGTCCTCCATCGCCGCAATCAAAGCATTTGTGTGCATTCCCTGTGCTGTTGCGCTCTTATAGAAGCATCAAACTTTTTGCATCCCATCTGATTTGTGTTTGCAGGATACAGTGGCGAGGTGGTTCTACCCCAGCATCAAAGAAAGAACTTCCAGCCCGGTCAGGACACCTTGACGGAATGAGACATGAAGGGCTTATGTGACTTATGTGCACCCAAACTGTAGATCTCTGCATTTTGAGTCCTTCAGACTTATCCGCTTTATCCGCTTTATCCTCCCCGTTCCATTCCGTTCCGTCCCTTGCCATCGATGTATCATTCATCTGCCCTTCGTTCGCCAGGATGTCTCCTTTACCTGTGTCCTTCGCAGCCTGGCAGCAGACTTCACAGAACTTCCAATCTCAGGAGATCTTCCAATCTGGCCGACCGGGTCTCTAACTGGGTCTTCCCCATTTTTCGTAGAAATGAGGTAGAATGAGAATACAACCAGGTGCGTTGCCTCGATACGTGGAAATTTGGATTCTGAATTCCATTTCGCTGAGGCAATGGCCAGCTTCAGGCGCAGGAGCTCGAGAACCCACGGCCGCTCGTTTGCACGGCCTAAGGCATTTTTTTTGGCGACTGTGATAGCGACTTTGGAAGGAGACTCTCCTGATTTCAGAAATTGCAAATTAGTATTGAAACCTTAGAGGACTGAATGTAGCGCAAGGATGCACTGGGATAGGCTTTGGCCACTCGTTGTTTGGTCATGGGACAGATAGGTTTGAAGATTTTTTCCACAATGTTTCCTATCAATGCTGATCAGTCTTGAACAGGATGGCCATGGGACGGCCTATGAGCTTTGGTGAAGGTGGGGCAATGATGGACACAGCCATGTTCAAAGCCAAACATGTTCCGACATGTCGCACAATTTAGGACCGTGTTTGAGCCCTTTCTTGCCTTTCAAAGCCACAGATTTACATATTTGGCAACCGCGGCAGGCATGCCGCCGGGAAAGAGATTCCGACCTTCTTGATGCGGTGCAAGGTCCAAGAAGGTCCAAGAAGGCCTTGTGGACAACGCTTCCGCAAAGGTGCAACGGTTTGCAGGGGGTCGAAGGCCTCAGGCTTTCCATCCAACAAAGACGGCACTGACCGGTTTGGATGTGTCGAAAGCGCCATGACCGAAGCAGACTTAAAAGCGATGCCGTGCTCCAACTCTCAAACTGGTCGTTTCCGTTCTGTGCGTTTCTCGGTGTCCTACTGGAAACCATGGCCTCTTTGGAAATGTCTTGAGAGTCTTTACCAGCATTTGAACCTCTGCGGTGCTGCAACTGCCTCTGCATCTCTGTACCACTGCCAGAGTCATTATTTTGCTGTTCGGAGAATCGCAGTCCCTGAGTCTCTGAACTTACAAGCCAGGCCAAAGCGAGAGGAGTTCGATTGGAGAAGATCATCAGCGAACTTACTGAGAGTATCCGACAGGAGAGGGGGTTCGCTGGTGCGCAGAGAATGTGTTCATCCCTGTCATCTTGTGGCGTCAGCTTGGAATTTGCTCAGAATGTAGAATGAGAGTAGTCCATGTACTCACATCGTGTCTCTACTTTCAAACAACTTCAGTCATCATTGTCAGTTGTCGTTCTATCAGACATATGATGCATGGTTCACGGAGACACATACCAAGACTGCAAAAACTACAAGCATTAAAGATATCAAAGGCATTCAAAGGCTTTCAACATTTTTCAAGAAACTGCAGAGACAGCATTTCTGCCGTTTCTTCTTTTCTCAGTGTTCTCCAATCCATTTTGTGAGGCCCTGGAGATGAAACATGCGATTCACGGCGGCAAGGTGCATTGCGTTCCCACAGAAGGGAAGTGTTTGGAGAAATTCGGAAAGGCCATTAACTGTATTCCGAGCAGTTGGAATGCGAGGTTAGGGCAAAATTCGCCCGCACATTTCTGGAGGACATGCTGATAGTTTTCGAGCTGGCACTGTATTGGGATGTTGAGTCATGAGAAAGGAGCATCCAGACGCACCTATGCCAAGATCACCGCTGCGTCTGCAACTCTGAGGGCACTGTCACAGTGAAGCTGGCACTTGCAAGCTGAGTTCTGGTACGCAAATCATGTTGCTGCTTGGTAGCTGCTTGTAGCTGCTTGTAGCATTGTAGCTGCTTGTGGTTGTGGATTCTCTTCCAGGTGCCTTCCGTTACACTACAGCCGGCGGGGGAGCAGCTGTGCTTGGAAGGGCGACTGAGATCAAATCCTTGGCGCTTTTTGTCATCAGTCGGCAGTGGCGGCAGTGGCATGGGACAAAAGCTGAGCATTGCGAGTTCCAAGGATGGATGGCCCAAGAGTCCTATTCTAAAAGTTGGCTTTGATCCAGCAGAGCTTTCGCCTTGGCCGTTGATTTGGGATGAAAATAGACCTGCCACTGCCACTTCATTAGATTTCTTTGATGAGGCTCAACCCATACTCTGGCAAGGCCTCTCGCAAAGTTCAATTGGAGATAGGTGATTGCCGGTGTTTGTTTGGATAATTTGCTTGGGCAACATGAACACGCGCAGGTCGTCATCATGGACGAATGCCACAATCTTGTAAGGCCCACACAGGTTTACGAGGACTGCAAAGTAGCGGAAGTCCTGCTTTCAAACTCGTCGAAGCGGTAGAGTTTCATCATGGTTCTTGCTGTATCTTGTCAGAGAGGAACAGCTTGGCCATCTTCGACATCTTCTCGTACTGACCTCAGTTTTGGCTCTTTTGACTCTGCTAGACCCTCCTGGCCCTTCTGCCGATTCAGAAATCACTTGGGAGACCCACGCGATGCTGTCCAGTATCTACATGTTCAAGCTTCCAAAACGCTCAAACACTTCTCAAGCTTTGCGATGCACCTTGGTGCTGAGCATGAATCTACGCGGACTGTTCTGGCTGGCTTCACTGGGACACCGGTCTCCCTCTCAGATGTTCATTGGTAGAAGTATCGAAGAGAGAGAGAGAGAGAGAGAGAGAAAGAGAGAGATCCAAGCATCTTAACAGTCTTAACATATCTTTAACATATCTTAACTTGCTGCAGATGCGTCTTGATGGTGCAATTTGACCAATCTGACATGAGAAACGGAAGTGGTGCTGCTTCTGACAAGGATGTCTCAAGGATGTCTAATATGCAAAAACGCTGAGAGCCGCTTCTCTCAGCCTGTGGCCTACAGATTTCACCTGTGGCCTTTGCACGAGCACTGAGGTGGGAAATGATGCTGCGGAAGGTCGTCAGCTTTTGGATATCATCAAGGTCAGGTAAGGTTAGGATGACATGTGGTGCGGTATAGCATACGATAGACTTATGTTGGGCGTTTGAATCCGGTTTCAATATTTTGGGCTTGAGGGCTCTAGTCACGAGCCTGCACCATGTATACAATGTATACCTTGTAAATTCTGAAACCAGGCTAGGAGAGTGAAGGGGTTTGATCCAATTCGTGCTTCTGCCAAGTCACATCGATGGCAAAGCCACCTTTACTCCAAGTCATTTCATAAATCACATGCTCTCGATGAACTTGTGAAGGGCAAAGTCTCTGCTAACTCTGGCGACGAAGCTGGCAACCTCAGTCCGATTGAAGCTGTGACACGTGCGAAGTGCATCAAGAAGTGCATCAAAGTGCCCCGCAACACAGTGACATCATGTGACATCATGTGACATCCGTGACATCCTGCTCCGACTACGTGACTACCATCCCCGAGGGCTTTGTCTCCTGCTTCCATGCACGTGACAACGCGGACTTTCCACGAGAGGCGGGTAAGTCGGGCGAATGTTGTGAAATCTTCGTGACACCACTGCTTTACGACCCTCATCCAAGCAACATTTGCTGCACTCTACGAGGTGCCAGTGCGAGGAATTCCAGATGGTGTGCTGCACGACTCCATGCTGCCGGACAATGGGACAAAGTTTGAAAAGACAGTTGAAAGTTGAAACACGTTGAAACATGTTGAAACAGACGGAAAGAGGTTGAAAGAATGTAAACAAAACTTGAAACCTTTGAACTTTGCTAGTTGCAACGCAGAGTATTTAGCAAAGCAAGGAAACTGTGATACTATGATGGAGACCCTAGAGAAGTCCCACCATTTGCATACTCGTACCTTCCTCCTCAAGCGCTCCGGCTTGCTTGCTGCGTTCCTTGAACAGACGGTTGTGAGGAGCTTGTGAGGATGCATTCCTTGCATGGTGAGGCAATTTTGTGTGTACGGTGTATGATTTCTTGCGCCGTCACTGGAATTCACCATTGATCCTGCATTCTGGCGGATGCCATAGCGAGGCTTTGAAACGCTACTTGATGAAGGAGGTTGAGTCTTGACCTTTGACATTTCGTCGAGCCTGATGAGATCTGATGAGTATTATCTAGGGCGTGCCTTTGTTCATTACGTTGGCCCGAGCCTCTGAATAGTCTGAGTCAGTCTGAGTAGTCTGAGGTATATGATCACGCCTCGTTTGATGCGACTCCCAGAGGAGCAGTGTATGGTTTGTCTGTCCAGGGCTGCCATTCTCTGTTTCTTTCCGATCTTTCGGATGTTGGGTTACCATGGGTTACCCGGGTTGGGTCCGTTGAGGGAATGGGTCTCAGGAGAAGCGCCTTGCAAGACTTTCGAACTATTGCAATTTGCATGTCTTTCACGGCTGGACACTTGGCCAGAGAACTAAGTGCCAGATTTTTGAAAGCGCGTCCAGTCAGGTTCCTACACCGGCGCAAAAAGGACAGCCTTGTTGGCCAATGTCAAGGACCCGTTCAGACTGGATCAACATATATCGATTTCTGGCACCAGCACAACTGAAGCATACTCCCATTTGCCGTGCTTGGAGTTTTTTTTCCCTGAGAGAACTGTTCAGAAAGAATTCTTCACAGATGGTTTGCAGTGGCTTACATGACAAGTTTCAAAATCTTGGCCTGAGACACACTTGTGACTTGACATCTTATGACAGTGTTTGTTCGCTCAACTCCAAACAAGATAAATTTTGACCCTTCCTTGGTGGAGTCCAAGTTGAAATCTGGTTTCAAAGCTTCCAACCAGCCATCCTTCTTGTTGCTTCTCTTTCTTAGGACTTTGCACCAAAGTTCTATGGCGTTGCCAAATCGATTGCAAAAAACAAAGAAAAGGCACGGCGACATGTTTCATTTGCTTTGGCTACTGGTAAGCAGAAAACAGAAGCAATCAGTAACTTGGTACATTCTAGTGAATAGATTGCACTGCATCTTTTTTCTAGCAGCAACTTGTGACCCCCTGGAGAGGCAGTTGTAATGCTGTCGCGTCAAACTGGGTACAAGGCATTGCTGGAGGCGGGCCTGTTTCATGTCCACTAAACAGCTTCCACAACAACATTCGATCACCATACGTTTTGGCGTGGGCATAGGCCTCAATTGGTGACTCGTTTCAGACTGGTTTTTGCGTGGATGAAATCGAGATAATTAAATGAAACCTTGCGGAAACCTTACGGAAACCCTGCGAGATTCTTCAAAAGACCGGGAAGAAACGTGGCTTCAAAGTAGCCACCTTGAAGGAGCTGAGTACTGACCTGAGACTAAGACCATGGCTTGGGCATGTGCCGTACATAAAGACCCGAGGGAGGGGGCCCGAGGAGGACATCAGTTTGTATCAGTAAACTGTTTGTATAATTTGATATATTGTAATTTGTACGATGGGCCACTCGCAAGTTGGACATGGGCGATGCCTTGCTTTGTCCCAGGTGACTTCAACGATGGCAAAAGAAACCTTCGCGGCGAGCGATTTCGGGTCATGGTGGCTGAAACTTCTCAGGAGTGCTCCTCGCGGACAGACTGATCCAGACTGATCCAGACTGACAGCATTTGACAGCCAAAAGCGGCAATCTTTTTTGAATTGGTAGCATCTCCTGAACAGAGAACCCAGACCAGTTGAGACCTCACTATAACACAGGACCTCAAAACACATTCAGACATCTCTTGGAGTCTTCGTTTCAGGTAGCTTCAGCAATCTTTTGACCAGGTGTTTTGGCTTACACGATTGTTTACATCAACTGGGTGGATGCAAATCAGATGCGTAACTTGCCAGGCAGGGGAAGGCATTCAGTTCAAGCACGTGCGCCGTCTTCACTTGGTGGAGGTGCCAGCGAGGCAAGATTCAAGTCCCGGAAAGACACATCTGAACAGGAGCGTAGACATGGGAAGAAGGTTCCCCAACTACTCCTCCAACAAAGAGACTCCCATAAGACCTGTAAGTTGCCAACGTACAGCACCTAAAACCATCCAGGGGACTCCTAAAAGACTTGTAGGTTGTCGACCTACAGCACCTAAAATTATCCAGGGGACTCCAATAAGACCTGTAGGTTGTCGACCTACAGCACCCAAAGCCATCCAGAGGACTGCCATAAGACCTGTAGGTTGCCGACCTACAGCACCTAAAACCATCCAGGCGACTCCAATAAGACCTGTAGGTTGTCGACCTACAGCACCCAAAACCATCCAGAGGACTGCCATAAGACCTGTAGGTTGCCAACCTACAGCACCTAAAACTCCAACAAGACCTGTAGGTTGCCAACCTACAGCACCTAAAACCATCCAGGGGACTCTGATAAGACCTGTATGCTGTCGACCTACAGCACCCAAAACCATCCAGGGGACTCCCACAACACCC
>Ga0126342_10022235_pt1 | contig 10494 bp, 6 predicted proteins | sample Cyp1metagenome_FD_92528 | JGI IMG/M metagenome (GOLD analysis project Ga0126342, IMG submission 92528) | Coral microbial communities from Lord Howe Island, Old Settlement Bay, Australia - Cyphastrea 1 metagenome | ecosystem: Host-associated > Invertebrates > Cnidaria > Coral ...
AGCATTGTCACCTGCATTCCAAGTATTGAGGGCCGACAAGTCATACTGCACAAGCAGTTGATGCCAATGATGAGCATCAGGATGTCTGGGTCCATGACATCTTGTGCCGCAGCTGCTGAACGTTGGATATCCCACCGCATCGGATCGTTGAACTGCAGAGCAATTGAAATCACCAGTCATCAGTAAGATATTCCTTCTTGAGAATGTGGATAGCAGTCGAAACAAAAGTTGCCAGATCTGTAGGCGGGATTCCATGTGTGAAGGTATACAGGTGTATTGATAAATGTTCAAGATGTCAATACAACGTGTTGCCCCATGGATTCTCAGTTGCAAGACCCGACCCGGAACATGTTCATGCCAAGAGAGAGCAGAGGCACTGCAGACTCTAGTTGAGACCATGCAAAGTAACCCGGCCTGCTTGGTTTTGGTGCCCGAGTGGATCATCATGTACTTCCCAGCTAGCCAGTCGCGAGAAAATGGCCAGTGAGTTTCCTGAAGTAGGAGAACATCAACGGATTGGTTCTCCAACCACATCATCAAAAAGTCCCAATGAGCAGGCGGTAAGCCATTGCAGTTCCACGAAAAGCATGTTAACCTTTTCCTCTGAATTGATCGAGATGGCTCCACATTCTTGGTGGCCACATTCATCTGTTGCGAATGGGGTTTGGCTCCCAGTTGTGAAGCTGTGTACAACCTGCCTTTGTACCAAGTAACTCCATGTTTGGTGGCGCGATTGAGCGCTCTTTTGTAGCTCCTCTTACAAACTTCACGTTGCATGCTAGTCTGTCGTGATTCGAAAATCTGTTTGGGCTCCAATCCATGTTGTTTTGCGGAAAAACCAGAAGACCAGGAAGGAATAGCTGATTCCGCTCTCATGTCACCCATGGATGTGACACAACCCTCACCCCAAATTGCACTAATGGGAGAAAAGTTCAACGTCAAAACCAAAGCAAAAAAGATCAGAGCAAATCCTTTGTAGTGCAATCCTCGGAATTGGGACCGAGGAGCGTTCAAGGGTTCGGCACAAAATCGATGGTCACTGATCAAGACCAGACAGTTGCTGCTCAAGATGGTCGTAGCAGTGAAATCCAATGGAAATAAAGTAGCGCAAAAGGGCACTTTGTCCAGCAGTTGCAAAAGGAAAATCAGTGCCAGAGACCACCAAAGACCTGTCATGTACCAGTGGATGTAGCTCCGCCAGAGATCAGAACAGTCAATCAGGAGAAGAAGATCTTGAGGAACGATGCCGAAAAGTGATCAAATGTTCTGCAGCAGCACGTCCTCGTTGATCAGCGCGGCGCAGCGCAATGCAGCAGCAACAGCAAGGCCGCCAGTCTCCGTGCCAGCGAACAAGAAACCCAGGAGCGACGTGGGGCACTCCTAACCTGTGGTTCCTCACCACTTGAACGCTCAGGGGCTTGTGTGTGTGTGTGTTTTTTTTTCTCACACGCCTTTTTGCATCTGCTAAGGTCTGTGCCAGCCAGCGGCTATTGCCGGTTCCATGTGCTTAATGGAATCTGAAGGCTGAAACCCATGTTCCTACACTTCTCGATTTGTGCAGGTCATCGCAAAACATCTGGAAAATTCAGATTGGCATCGGAGAAAGAAAAAGTTTCATTGCATTGTGTCGGATGGTGCTTTTGACCCAGGGCCTTTGGCATCAGCAGTTTTGGAAAGCAGGGCCAAAAGGCCTCCCACGTCATGTACATCCGGATCTGGTGTCTCCATGGGCAACTCAGTATATGGCGGCAATTGCAGGCAATCTGTACGAACCATCCATATCAGTGTGAGGTTCTGGCTGATCGCGGCAGGGACCGTCCAGCATGCCTGAGGACTCATGTTGTCCTGAGTGACAAGCCATTTCACAGGGCTTGTCTCCTTCACCACTGTAGGTTGGATCTTCAGGAGGGCCTGATAATGCCCTGCGCCATCAGTGCCCAAATGGGCAGCGGCAGCTACTGGGATGTAGCTGAGCAGCTCGCACTGTGTTCCAGCATGACTGAAAATGGGAATCATGGTTTCATGGTCAAGGTCAATAGCACAACTGCATTTCTCGATCTGGTCAGGGTTACTGTCAATCATCCTCTCAATTTGCACGCAAAGGATCGGCGCCCCATGCAAAAGGCCTGTCTTCATGCCAGCAGCCTGATGCCAGGGGCCAATCAACGTTTCAAGCTTGCAAAAAGGTAGGTTCACATGATCATCCACAAATTGCAAAATCAATGGCATCTCTGCAGTGCTACGGTCATGGCAACATGTTTGGTCAGCGTGCGCAAAACGTCGTTCCCAGCTCATGTCAACACATGGAGAGCTAAGCCAATGTAAAGCAGCTCGAACAAACTCACCACAATCCTGTTGGGTTTGTGGCATGCCCCAGCACTCAAGCAACTGATTGAACCATGGATATTGTTTGAGCATTACAGGTTGATGCATGCTATCATGAATGAATTGCTGCAGTGACTTGAAGTGCGGCCCCCAATCAGCAGCATCGGCCCGATTCAGACTCAGAAGCGTCCACAGCATTCCAAACATCATTGTGTTGGCATAGCACCAACTTGCGTCATTGGCCAAGGTCATCTTTGAAGTCAGCCGACGCAAGGCAAATTGTTCGTCAATTGTCAGGATGTCGATGTGGTCTGAGCTTTGCCCTTGTGTTTGCTCTTCCCCTTGCCCCCTCCTTTGGGTCGTGGGAGCATGCTCTGCACCTGTCGCGTCAGTTGACTCGGTTGAGCAGAGTGGGTCTTGAGAGAAGTGCCTGCCAACAGCCAGACCGCATTGTGTGTCAGGGTGTGGAGAAGATCGTAGGGCCTGTCCATGCGCATGTTCAGTTGAAGTTTCCACGGGATCGTGGGCTGCTGTGTGCTGGTTGCCAATCCCTGGAACTTCACCACCAGCGTCGGGTCTTTGAAGTCCTCGATCAACTCCTGTATGTGCTGGAGCATTTTGCCCATCGAGACAGCCTTTTTCTTGTCCACCAGCAGTTTCTTCTGGTTTGCATCCCATCTCAGATACGTCCAGCTCATGTCTTCCTGAATGAGATTCTTGTCCAGGCATGCTTGGTACAGGGGGTCGCCCGGCTTGCTCTCGGAGACCTTGGTCACTCGGTTCAGCATGTCCAGCAGAAACCATTGGCTCAGGTGTTGTCTCAGAGGTGGCTGTTGCAGGGACGGAGATTGCTGTCGCTGCATCTGCCATTTCTGCGTCTCCTGAAGCAACCCCTGTAGTGAGCCCTCCTTGTCCTGCTGAAAGAAAAGTATGAAAGAGTCTGTGCTTTGCAGCAAGCTCAAGCTGTGATCGTGTCGTAGGACAAGATTGGCCCAGGGCCAGGAGGTATCTCTGGAGATGTGCCGGGTCTGTTCCTTGCAGAGCGTGATCTTCTTGGCCTTCTTGCATAGGATCCGTCTTGCGCACCTTCTGAGGCTTCGGATTGGGTTGCAGCTGCAGGGACTTGTCGAAGATTGGCGCCAGGTACGAGAAGGTGTCCCGTATCTGTTGCTGGGTGTTCCAATCCCAGCCACTCATCGCCAAGTCGCCCTCCATTCAATGCAGTTGCAAGTAGCAAGGAGGCTTGGATCAGCACCGGGCAGTTCCCTTGTAAATGGGTTTGAACCTGACCTGCTCTGGTAGCATCTGGATTGACTGGATCCGATGCTGGCAAATTAAAAATCTGGCCACACAAATCACATCTGTAATCTGTCGTGAGCTCTTGTTGCATCATCGGCAGCAGTGTTTCCATGTAAAACTCCACAAACTGATGTGTGCACATGTGCGCCTCAAAGAAATGTCGGCAAATCAAACCTGGTTCTTGGGCATGGCCGCACATCAGGCATGCGGTGCTCAGCATCTGTCGTACCTGCGGCAGTTTCCACAAATCAGCAAATCGTCTGTCCACAAAAAGTTGAATCAGAGCAAAACGGCTGTCCCTAGGTATGGAACTGTGCAACAAGTGGTTGAGCACATTCTCTGTGATGGGCACAGGCATGAATGGAGCTGGATCCAGGCGGTGGTAGGCCATAGCAAGCTGCCTAAGGGGCAAACAGATGTGGTTCTGTCGAACTTGGTTGATCTGTGGGTTGCACATGCACCCATGTCGTGCAAAAATCAATTCGACCAAAAGCAGCGTCAAGCGTTGAGACCAGCGCCATAAACGGGAGTGGCTGGTCATCAAATGATTGGCAAGGTCTCCTGCCCGTTTGTAGGTTTGTGGGCAGTGCAAGCAGCGCAAGGTCAAATGAAGTCTGGACATTGGGGCTCTGAGCTTGGCAAAGGCGTTGCCATGGAGGCAAATGTCAACCCATTCAGGATCAAGCTCCAGTGTTTCTGCAGTTGCCAGGGGGTTGAAACTGGGGCAATGTCCTCAGTGGGCGCAAGCCGCCTGGCCGCTCAAACTGTCGCGTGCCACATTATAGGAAATGCCGGCAAGTCCATGTTTGGTTTTCAAATGCTGTGTCAGTGCCTGTATGTCAGGCAGCACCTCAAGGCATACCTCGCATCGATGGACCACGTCAGGTGGGAGCATCTGATCAGAGGCCATCAGTCCTGCGCCGTGCAACATCAAGACAGAGATTTGCGTCCAGACAGGGCACTTGTGCTGGCGAAAATATCCCCGCAGTGTGGGCAAGGACCATCGGAGCTGTGCAAATTTGTGAGAACCAAGGCTTTCTGGGGTACGTGGTCCCAGTAGGCAGCATGTTCAGTTTTAAAATGCAAGTGGACGTCCTGGGTGCGGTGCAAATGATGTCCACAAAGACAGCAGTATCTGGATAGATACTGACATGCTTCCTGTTCACGTTCAAGATTGTCCAATGCATCATCTGCAATGAGCTGCAATACCCGTTGGCCCCAAGGCTGATTCAAAAGCAATTGCAGTTCCTGCGCTGTCAACATGGTGTCTCCTCTTTTGGATGCAGGGGCAGGTGCTGGCAAGGCCATGTTGGTCAGGACTCCGGTGCAGGCTGGTGGTCCAAGTAGGATGGCCTGGCAGCCACGCTCAATGTGCATCCGGAAATTGCGCCATGATGAAAAAACTTGTTTGCAAAAACTGCATTCTGGGAGTCCATTGGTCATGCATGCAACATAAGGGATGTTCTGTGTTCTAAACATTTTAATTCCATGTTCCACTGTGCAATGCCGTCTGAAACTGGAAACATTTGAGGTCTGAAATGCACATTGTGTACATGTGTACAAAGGTCCATTGAAATGTACCTCTCCAGAGAGAGCAGTCTCGACACGGTGCAATGATATGGCTGCCTGGGTTGTCGCAATTAATTGCGGAAATTGGGCAAGTGGTGTCCAATCGAGGCTGTTTGCCACGGTATCTGGTCTCCACGTCAATTGTCGCTGGGCCACAGACTGGAGCAAGGATTTCACAGCGGTCGTCAAAACATCCGCTGGGCTCGGAATGGGATATTGCTGAAAAACAAATGCATTGGAATTACCTGTGTGATGCGGGTGATCATGCACAATGAGCCGTAACATCTTGGTAATCTGTATCAGCAAGTGTTTGGTGCCTCTGCTGGTGATTCCTACCGCAAAAATCCCATATGTCATGATGGGAACAATGCAGGTGCGCCAAAGTTGGAGTCTGTGCTGCAATGAGAAACGGTGTTTGTTGCAGAGCCAGCGTCGCAGTCTAAGGAACCCAACATGTGCAAGTTTGGCACGGTGCCAAGTGGTGGCATCTTCAAATCTATGATATCCCATTATGCAGCCTAGATAAACTGTTTGCTTTTCAATTGGAATCAAAAGATCTTTTTGGCCTCTGAGCGTGATCTTCAGGCGTTCTCCAGCATTGTCACGTTGCACGTGTTGACTGCGCAATTTTTTGCTTCCAGGTCCATGAATCTCCAGAATGGCAACGGATTTATGTGGATTCAAACGCAGGTCAAAATCTTGCAGAATCTGGAAAAACACACCAATGGTTTGAATGAGGGCCTGGAAGTCCTCTTGGCTACGAAAAACGCCACATATGTGACAATCGTCTGCATAGATCGATAGATGGTTCCGGATCCACTGGATTGAGACAGTTTGATGGAGTTTCTGCATCACAAGGGTCATAAGGCAGTTCCATAAAAATGGTGCACCCTTACATCCTTGTCTCAGTCCTTTTTGGACCGGGACTGCAGTGCAAACGCCGGCATGGGTGACAAAATAGTCAGTTTCAACGTGCCAGCCTTGCAGGAGTTGTGCTAGATCAGGAGTGATCCTAACTTGTGCCAGTTTGCTGAATAATTTTGTACGGTTGACACTGTCAAAGGCTCTCTCAAGATCTACAAAAATTTGCAATCCCCCAAATACCGAAAAAATTGGTCTGCTCATGGCTCTGGAGTGCGGCGTGGATTTTTGGGTGGTAAGCAAATCCCGAACCTGTCTACAATGAGATGCAACTTTATTCAGTGGGTCTTGCGTCGATCTACCTGATAAAAAGGCCCAAAGAGGCCAGGCTCGAAACTCTGGGTCTGCTTGTTGTGTGGCAAGTTGAATGATCAGCCCCATCACAGCCTTACCAACCGGACATTGGAGTGCAAGGGGTCTAAGATTTTGCGGTCTAGTAGGAGGTTTATTGGGTTTGGGGATGAGTTGAAGCCATCCTGAACGCCAATTAATTGGTATCCATGGTGTTGAAGGGGTCCACCACTTAGTGAGAATCGCATGAAGTGTTGGTGCAATCAGATCAGCCACAGAGTTCCAAATAAGTCCTGGAGCGCATGTGGGAGCTACCGCTTTGGACGATGGAATGCGTCTCAGTGCATCCGCAAGAGCTTCAACCGTGAAGGGAACCGGTATCGGCCTGTCCAGTGGCAAAGGCTTCATGGGATCCCCCTGCCAGGTAGTCTTGACAAAATCAATCAGGACCTTACGTTCCTCAGGTGGTGTCATTAGAATGCCCTGTTCATTGCGAAGCTGCATTTTTCGAAGTGGTGCCTTAGGTGCAAATCTATTGATGATGTCAAACAGTTGATGTGTGTCATGTCTGCTTGCCGCCTGCTGTGCCAGTGCAACAGTCTCTGCAAATTTCTGCTTGCGCAAAAAGGTGGCATACCTACGTTGTTCACGATTCAAGGATTGGAATCTAGCCCAGTGGAACCAAACCCCAAAAAGCGCATTAAGGGTAGGTAATTTGGCCTGCAGAAACAACTTACGGTGGGTCCATTTGGAAAAAAACACAGGATTCTTTTGCCATGGGGCAAGTGAGAGTGTCTTGCTAACGGCTGGAAAATGCTTTTTGAACTCATGTGTCGCAGTAACATGGACAGTGTCAAGTTCTTGGCAATCTGAGGTCAGGACCGTTTGCAGTTGGTTCCAAATGGCATCAGGGGCAGCGTTCATGAAGGTCTGCCAGGTCATGGTATTGGTCATCTGAGCAAGTCTGCCTTGTTGTCTCTGATGTGGAGTCAGCCCATTTACCTGTGTGTCAGGCGGGATCCAGTACAGTGGCAGGTGCCCCAGGATGGGGGCGTGGCCTGTCTGCGTCAGAGGCATAAACGGGGCATTCCAAAGGATCTTTGGTGATTTGGCGCCGCCATCTGCAAATTGCGCCCTTGTGCAAATGTAGTCAATCCTGCTGGCATGTCCATTTTGCAAGAATGTTGGGCCTGTTGTTGGGTCCCACGTATTCAACGCTACAAGACCATGCAGTTTCAGGAGGGACGTGAAACGTCCTGCATCTGCATGGAATGAGCCCTGGTGCAATTGGTTTTGCCACCTGAAACAGGTTGAGCCACAGCAGCCCTTGGATTCAGTGAGGCTACAGTTCATGTCTCCTAGAATCACTAATGTATTCCTATTTGGCAGCATGGAAAGGTGATGGTCCAAGGCTTTCCAAAAACTCTCACGTTTGGATTTACATGTAGTGTCTCTGGTATAGACATGCTGGTAACATCCAAGAACATCTATGTTGCGGGCTGGCATCATCAAACGGACATGCACTAAACGTCCCGGTATGACCTCATGCCAACGGAGGTTGGACTCAGGGCAAAGGCTTTTGGCAATTAGTACAAGTACCCCTGATCCACGATGGGATGGATCAGCGCTATGGATGTGGTGCCATGATTGATCACTCCAGGTGGACTGGAATGTCCATCTTGTCTCCGCAATTACCGCAATCTGGATGTGTTGAATCTGGAGCCATTGTTTTACCTCGTCAAGTCTGTGACTGGCAAGACCGCCACCATTCCATGTCATGCACATCAGGCGTTTCTTTGGCTTATTTTGTTGGTGGCAGGTAGTTGCAGCTGCCGCATTGTTTGGCTGTATTGGGGTAGCCAGCGCAGGCATGCCCATATTCAGGAAATCTTGCGGCATCATGCACTGACCACGATACCATGTCATGCCATGCAAACTTGCTCTCTTCTGGGCCCTATGCAGGCTGCGTTTCACAACTTTGCGATTGGGGATGGGTTTCTGCACAATTGGTGCGCTACTGCGCATTTGTGGCTGCATGCCATGTGGCTTCATGTCACTCGGTATATTCAACAGGTACGGCCAAGGCAGTGACATTTCAGCACTCCGCATGGCCGGAGTGCAACCCTCGCCCCTGTCGGCAATGTAAAAAGGAACAGGTCCAGCCATCCAAAAAGGAGAACAGTGATGACCCAAGCAAAAGAAACAAATCGCCGACGCCTGGACTTGGGACCAGGCTTGCCACCAGGATCAGAGTCAGGGAGTACTGGAGCAAAAACTTGTGGGTTCTGTCGTGTCTCCAAGTTGGTCCAACAGGGTCGTGTGAATCTGCCGTCTGGCTGCAAGGAAATGGTCAGGGCTCCACTCAAGGGCAATCTTATCCAGCAGGAGTGGAGGCACCCGAAAACAATCCAAGCAAGCAAAATCCAGAATAAATCAATGTTGCAAGTGCCGCTGCTGACAAAAAGGTCGAAAATCGTAATCAAAAATTGTTGTACCACCCGCCAGAAAATCTTGCAATGTCGGTCTCCTTGGGCCAGCCAAAGAAAGGGAGCCCACCCCTGGGTAATAGCCTCTGTATTGTTGGGACAGTCAGTCAGGGCGCCCACCCCAAATGGGTAAATGTTTTGAGAGTCAGTCCAAAATGTTTGTGCAAGGATGTCAAAGTCCTGGCAAATTGTGGCAAAAAATTCCTGAATGTAAGAGGATGCCACCACCCGGCCTGGGATGATCCGGGGGCCGACCCCGCAGTTTGGTGGGGCACCTCTGGCAATGGCTGCTTGCAGCTGAGAAAGCAAATTATCCCCAAAATTATAAAATGCAGATAGAAGCCTGTCCTGGTGAGCTGATCTGTTGAATGCGATTTGCTGAATCTTAAATAGCAGCAACCTTTGTCCAGAATGTACAAAACGAAGTGCACCACCTGGCCAGTGAAGCTTGAACGGGGGCCAATTCCGCAGAGTGGTGGTGCAACGTCTGAGTGCTCGAAAAAATCAAACGTTCCGCCAGTGGACAAGAGGTCTGGGATCTGTGTCGCAAGTGAACTCAGCCCGCTGTAAAGATGCTGAGGCCGTCGTGAAGAGAAAACCACTGGATAAACACCACAAGGCCAGGGAGATTTAATCGGGGGCCAAACCCGCTGTTGTGTGTTGGAAATGCAGTGGTTTCTAGCCTGAAAAGATCCAATCAATGTCTGTCTGACCAAAAAAGAATGTGTTGTGTTATCACAACAGAGGTTGATTGCACCACCGGGCCAGGGTCGATTTGGCGGGGGCCCACCCCGCAGAGATGTGGTGAAACCTGTAAATGAAATGTAAAAAAGTCTGAATGTCAATATTGTACTGTCTGGGCCAGTCAGAATACGGTGGGAGCCCACCCCAAAATTTGGATGTAGGCCGGCGGTATGGAAAAGTTCCTGCCGCTCAAGCCAGTTCAGTTGGTCGTGATCGTCACCCCGCAGTGGGGCGAAAAAATCAATATCTCTCTGGATCCAGGAAAAAAATTCAATGTTCACACCGTGCCAAAGAAAATCAATTGTGAATATGGTCAACAATCGCCCGAAAACCAGGAACAACCAAGGCAGAGTCGTGATGGGCAAGTCCAATGTCTGATCAGTGGAAAGCAGCTGTCAAATTAATTGAATTTCGATTGTCAATGAAAATGCAGCGCGATGTCAGCAGCACCGAAAAGGAAATGGCACAAGCTAAATAAAAACGGCTCTGTGGAGCGCACTAAGAACCCAAGTTGCTACGCCCCCTTGGAGGCCCTTGAGGGCCACGCTCGTGGTGGCAAAGGGGCTTGTGTGTGTGTGTACGTGTGTGTACGTGTGTGTATGTGTGTGTCTGTGTGTGTGTGTATGTGTGTGTGCCGAAGCACGCGGAAAGAAGAAACATGCCGGAAGGACCGCATCTTTGCATGCAAATGACTGCAAATGACCAAACTTAAACATGCCACAAGCAAACATGCCGAAGCACGCGGAACGAAGAAACATGCCAGAAGGACCGCGTCTTTGCATGCAAATGACCAAACTTAAACATGCCAAAATCAAACATGCCGAAGCACGTAGAAAGCCGACAGAAGAAAGTACTTAAA
>Ga0126342_10022236_pt1 | contig 10494 bp, 13 predicted proteins | sample Cyp1metagenome_FD_92528 | JGI IMG/M metagenome (GOLD analysis project Ga0126342, IMG submission 92528) | Coral microbial communities from Lord Howe Island, Old Settlement Bay, Australia - Cyphastrea 1 metagenome | ecosystem: Host-associated > Invertebrates > Cnidaria > Coral ...
CATTTATCAACATGTATCAACATTTATCAACATTTATCAACATGTATCAACATTTATCAACATTTATCAACATTTATCAACATTTATCAACATTTATCAACATTTATCAACATTTATCAACATTTATCAGCATTTATCATCATTTATCAACATTTATCAATTATAAATCAACTATAATCATGGTTAAACATCATTTGAAAATGTGTTGGTGAAATGTCCTTTTTGATATTCCGGAGGCAAGCTCCAGATCTTGTGCCAGGTGATCCTGCGTGGCTTGCCCTTGGAAAGCCCTTCCTCGCGGCAACGACGTGAGTCGGAGGACGAAAAATGGGAAGATTGCCCAAACATTGGGGGATGATTGGAGGATGTGTAACCTAGAACTGGATGATCTTAGTTTTTTTTTGGGGGTGGAATACTGTAGAGTTTTTGAGGAAATCCTTGAACTTGGAATAGAAGAAACTTTTGTGCTATGGTCAAGTGGGTGAGTTGATTCCGTGGAGTTGTTGAGCCCTTTGCGATAGCCCCAACTAAAAGAATCAGTGAGAATGGCGGGAGAGCAATACCGTATAAAGGACATCTTGACCATCTCGCATGTGTTCTTTGTGGTAGTCGTTCCTGCAAGATTTCATCCCAGATTTTGACACCAACAGCAACACCAAAGGGACACAATTTTGGACGCCAGCAAAATTCCGCGAATGCCGTTGTAAAGGCTATCAACCATGACAAAGGCCACAATTCCCAGAGTGCAGAATGAAAGAAGACAAGGGATGAATGACTTAATGATCATAATATTGCCATGATGGATAATTAGTAATTATTGACAAATAGTGGTGATAAATAATAGTTAATATTAGTTAATTAACGACCAAAACCAAAAAAACTTCTGGATACTGATCTACAGCGACGTGAGGCCTCCCTGATGGGCGTCCTGGGCCTGTTGGAGGTGAAATCCTTCTGCTACGAAGCCGAGGAGGCGACACCGGAATGGGATGTGGTGGCTTCAGTAGAAATGGAAGATGATTCGGGATGATCCATGAAAACTCAAAGAAAGGGCATTTATTAAATCTATCTAATCTACTATCTACCTTACATAGCCAATAAAGATCAAAAAAGCGAAGAAAAATATTTAAGATTGGGATACGACTGATGAGGTTGGTTAGATCATGACCAAATGAGATGAATTGGGGATATTATGGATTAGCCTAGCCAATATAGGTAAGTGGGTAGATATCTGGCTGAAATGGTGGATCTCATTGAAGTAAACGTTGAATTTTGGCCAAACCATACTAGCTGGGCGGCTTCAACTAGTCTTTACGTTCCATCCCTAAAAATGGGATGATCCTCATTGAAGACCACCAAGATGCGCTGATCTCATCATTCTCATCCCGCCCACTTCTTGCTCCAAAAAGTGAGAGATTTTCTTCAGATTCCGCGCACCAAAAAGACCTGTTGGGTTGCCGGATGTTGACCCTGTCCAGGGCGACAGCATGGTGAAAGACCTCAAAGAGGTGCCAGCAGGGCAGTCTGGCGATAGGTTTGATGGATCCCATAGGCATGTCATGGGACATCTCTGCAACAGAATGGTTCTTCAATGTTCTTTATCTACATAACTTCAATCAACTGGCCTGGAAGTGTGACCATCAGGAATCAGGGTGCACAGATCTATTCAGCATATTGAGCTACATGAATTTACTGAAATCCACTCCCTGCTTGGTTTCAGCATGCCAACGAGCAGCTTTACATTGCGGAACGCATGGATTCAATGGATCAGGATCGTGGAAAAGTGATGTACAAATCCTGGTTGAACAAAAAATAACTGTCTGCCACAAGGGTTTGTCAGTTATGGTAGAAAGCATAGTGAGTGGCCCCACAAGTTACATTTGCACTCCCTGAAAATGTGGCAAACCCAAAGTGGCCCGTTTCCAATATGTTCAGTGTATGTCCACTGTATCTTCATCTTCCCAAGCCCATGTTTTGGGGAAAATCTTCCTCTCATCTCCAGGAGACGGGGTCCATCTGGCGTCGTCAGGGTCGGCACTTCCCCAGATACGATCCGCCCCGGCGGCTCTTCCGGTGGGGCTTCCCGACATGGCCTGTGGCAGCTAAGTAGAAGCGAACTTGGTCGGGAGGGTATCATTCTAGACCATTACAAAGATCATCAAAGATCTAGAATGATCTAGAATGATCTAGAATGATCTAGATATGTAATGGCTTTCCAAGGAACCTGAGAAGACTCTAAGACTCTGAGACCCAAAACGATGGCTTACATCCCTCCACAGATCGGAGATGGGATGTCTCTGCATCGAGCCCAGGCCTGAAAAGTCGGTGCCAGAGTTTGTGGCTGCCATGTGCACAGAGGGTGATGAAGTGCAGGGCAGCATCGTCGATTTCAGGCAGCCACTGGTAGCCAATCTGGTGGAGATCGGAATCCCCAGTTGAATCAAGTTGAATCAAGTTGAATCCCCGGAATTCGTCAATCACCAAGTCACCAAGTCATTACCAGTTAAGTATCTTTAAGTCACCAAAGCCCTTAAGTTGGCTCCTGAATTTGATTATGATTGTACCCTTACCCCTGTCATTACAAACGCAACCAAATATCTCCACTAGATTCCATATTCAGTAGATATTCAGAGTAGATATTCAGAGTAGATATATTTGATGTTTATTTCATGATATATCTACACATAGTCTACACATATTGGTGAATTAATTGGTCAGGAAGCTCCGAGCTGTGGCGGATCCCGAGGCGTGGCATGGATACCCATGGATACCCCGAAAGAGGAAACCTCCAGATGTTCTGTTTTGTACTGGGATAATCACTGGGATAATCACTGGGATTATGGCTGAAATGCCCGTGACATGGGATTAAATACTCCGTTTTCACTGCGAGCAGTCCCCCCCCACCTTTCCTAGATGGTCTCTTTTCTGACCTAGGCAGTAGGATTTCAACATGTCCAGTCCAGCTTGTGGCATGTCAAGACGCTGCTGGTATTCGAAGTTAGTATTTTTCAGAGCGATTCGTACCTTGCATAAACTGTAACTATTCACGAGAAGACAAAATGAACATCCCTACTGTGATGAAATTAGTGAATCTATGTGAATCTTCTCCCATGCAGATGTGGCAAAGAGTAACACCATGTAACTTGACCCCGGCTGCCGATAGGATCTGAAGATTTTACAGCAAGAGCCTTTAGCCTTCTTCGACAACGAGAGACTTGGATCCGTTGTGGATTGCGCTCACCTGGCAATGGGATCAATGGGGATCCATAGTTTGGTAAGTCTGGTCATTGGGGACAGAGAGCACCTAAGTCCAGATGGCAACGGAACTGCTTCAGAACCAGGGATTTCTGCTTTTGGTTTGAGTTTCACCAGTTTCACCCTCGAAGTGACAGGGTGAAAGGGCCATGAGGTTGTACCCATGGATCAACATCTGAGAGCCGGCACAGCGATTCAAGTTCACCCTGCCAGATTTGTTGGTCTCATCACATTGGTATAGAGCATAGGCTGTCAAAGTTTTAAAAAAAAAACTGCTCCAAAATTGCAATCATGTGCCTTTTTTATCCTTTTTTCCCGCCCATATCTTGATCCAAGCTGATTTTCAGGGGTCCAGTTTTCCAGCCAGTCTGGTTTCAGGACAGGCATGCGTTCAGAGCGTGTCCTGGTGGCGGGAGAGATGGAGGAGGACGGCAGTGTGCTCTTGGCTGCACTTGTGGATGAGAAATCGGCCGACCCACATGGTCCATTAGTTCCATGTTAGTTCCATGTTAGTTCCATGTTAGTTCCATGTTAGTTCCATGTTAGTTCCATGGCGAGATGGGCGTGAGTAAAGGGAATTGCCAAGGCGTAAGAGGCAAGTGTTAGTTCAATGAAACATCAAATGGCCCCTTTTACGGTGGAATATGGCAACCCCTGTGGCTGCGCAGCTGGCTTATATACACATGGATGCGACAGATACGATGATACATCCACCAACCTCACGCCCATGCATGTCTTACTGCCGAATGCAGGATACACACAGACAAGAGAAATCTCAAGATGAGCGCTCAGAAACTCCAAAAGCCCAAACCCACCGATTCCATCTCAAAAATGGCTGGACATATCAAATCATATCAACCCTAGTTGCTACATGTATTTCAATCCATTTCAATCCATTTCAATCAGCCAACACCTTTCTCTCAGCCCGTGGTCACCGGGGCACATGAGCGCGCCGCGCGGGCGCGCCCATGGGTGGTGGTGCCAGCAGCGTCCCGAAGACCCAGATGGATTGGATGTCCCACGAAATGGATGGCCTTTGACAAAAAAACTTTTTTTTGACAAAACATACCCGGATTGACAAAAACTGCATGCTTTGTTACACCCGCTTAGATTAGCATGTTTTTTTGACTTAGGTTTACGCCGTGTACCACTGAAAGTTGACTTTTAGCAGGTGATCAACAAAGCACCGAGAAAATGAAGATCTGCGTATCTGACAGTTGTGGGTGAAGAGTTGGGTTTCTGTTCTGCGTATCTGTTAATGCCAATAAGGGTTAAAATAAAATTGAAGCACCACAGATGAGGTTGTGATCAAGAGGGAATAGAGCTGCAGGCACAAACTACAAGAACAGGGTGTAACCGACGAAATGGAGATCCAACTTGATCCAATCTACTAAATATTCATTTCAGTTGTTTTTAAAAATATGGCCTGTTCCATGAATGGTAGAACTGAACAAGATCCATGGTGAATGGGTTGATTTTGGCACTCTCATTAACGCAGTGACCAGGCCGGCGGAGCCACCGCGGAAGAGACCCAGCGCCTCAAGGAGCAGGTGGGGGGAGAGATGCACAGATCTGGGGACAGAACGAAAAAAAAGGGCTGGACCGGGAAGATGGATATCATGGATATCATGGATTCAGATCATCTCAGATTCAGATTTTCAACTTCAAATGATCATTCATCCCATGACCAAAAGAAATTCAGCTGATTTCTGGAATTGGGATCAAAACAGCCTGGTGAACTGCAAACTACCAGGCTACTGGAAGTTCTGGAAGTTCTTTCCATCCCGCTTGGAATGATTGGTGAGCGGGAAATCAAGCATGCGCACATGATTTAGGGATTTGATCTATGACCTGCAGTCCCAAAAATGAAAAGGACAATCACAATTGAAAAAGAGTATTGACACCCCATTTCCATGAAGTTTCTAGAGAGCTCTGCCATAAGCTTGGCTGCTTCGGCAATTACATCCCCAGCATCGCCACGTTGCAGATCGATGCTGCAGAGAAGAGAGCGGCGAAAGCTGAACAGGAATACAAGGCGATGGAAACGATGGAAACGATGGAAACGATGGAAACGAGGGAAACGACCAAAACGGCTCAGTGGTTTCACCATGTTTTACCATGTTTTACCATGTTTTCAACGTTGAAACGACTATGTCGGTACAGTTTCAAGTAGTTCAAGTCGTGTCAAGACATGCAAAGACAGACTATGAGACTACGGCTCAAAATAGTAAAAGTATGTAAAAGTACACAAAGGTTCCCTAGAATCCTCCCGTTCCTGTTTTTACAAAACGGGATGATTCCTTGGTGGACCGTGTAGCCCAATGAGCCAGGATGCTGTGGCCAAACACTCGGAGGTGGAGAAGCAGAACAAGGTGGGCCGTGGGGCCGTGGGATGTGCTGGGAATGAGATGAGAAAACATGGCAGGATTTTGTCCCATTTGGGGAATATCAACCTGTCCCATTTGGGTGAAGATAAGGAACAAACCTGGGCAGTTTAGAGGCCAGGATGCTTCCCACTTCGCCGAAACAATGCCAAGATTTGCTTGGGATTGCCCCTGTCTGACAAGTCAAAGTTGTGAATTCCTGTCCGAATACTACAGGTGAATCACCCAAGCAGGAACTGGAGTTCCAAGTTTCACCAGCCGATCAGGATTTGCGTTTCAATCCCTGATGAACGGAATACATTGTGCTTCTACTCTCATTAGCTGCTTTTGCATGACATCTTGACAACTAGTGAATGCATAGGGAAGCCAACTTTGACGACTATCTTCAATTTGGATGTCATCCTTTGGAGGTCATACGCCATGGAACTTCCTACCCATCCGTGTCAGGAGTTAACCGAGTTGGCCGCCAACTTTGGTGCCAGGACACGGGAACATCCGGGCACAGGTCCCAGAGATGGCCAGAGCTTCTATTGGTTTCAGCAATCTGAACTTGCAACTGTGAACCCCCACAAGAATCCTAAGAACAGCTATATGTTTAAAAATTCTTTAAATTAGCCCAATCAGAGGCATTTCACCAGGTGAACAAAGCATTTGAGCAGCGGGACTTCACTGAATTGTCGGTCGCTCCAGTAATGAACGGGCCAAAGCCTTGGCCCAAGCAGAGCTGGTGAACATGGCCAAGGCTCTGCGGTGAAACCAGTGGGAAGCACGTGGAAATCAAGTTTTTTTTCGGCAGAGTTTGTCACCATTTGTTTCATCGACCGGTGATTAAATATTTGCGCCGGCTGTAGTTGGTTAATTCAGTTACATTACATTACATTACATTACATTTCATTACATTACATTACATTACATTACATACATACATGTACTGTAGTTAATTCAATATTGGACTTTTGTGGATACCCCTTTATCCCAAGAGCCTTGCGAAGAACACTGCCAGGTTTGGCGTGCTCAACGTGCCGTCGACGAGTGCAAGGGCAAGAAACAGGCGTGGTGACTGACAGCGGTTGGAGTTCCAAAGCATGTACGAAAACGATCGAAAACGAGTATGCAATGCGAATAACTGGGAGTGTAAATCTAAACTTTCACTACCTGAGGCTGTGTGGCATGATATGTTTTATCACCGAAAAGACACCCAGGAAATCAATGGAAATCATGCTCAGAGTGTTGGAATTCGTTGGACACATCTCTATTCCATCCATGCTTCAATGAGCTTAACACGTGAGGTGTCCCAAGATCGCCTGGAGTTCTGGCAAGATGCCCTGAACATTGCCGTGAACAAGCGGAAGGAGACAAGATCCTATGGATTTCCGTTTTTCGGAGCGACACCCATGGTGATCAGTGTGTCTTCCATTTTGGAACGAATAGAAGACCATTTTGATCGCTGAAAAGCCAGTCAGCTTCTGGTCCCCATTGATGAATTTCACCCTGGCTGTGAGGACATGGAGTTCAGTCGTTCGGATGCAAATAGAAACTCTGTGGCAGCTTCGCAGGAGTGATTGGCTGGTGACTTGTTCATCCCAGGAACCGAATTTTCATCTCTACTTTTACCAGGTTTACCATTTTTTCCCAGTTTGGGTGGAGAGGGATGCCGGGATGCCCAATGACTCCTGAACTAATTGGGACCCACGTGGCCATCGTTTGATGTCCAGCGAATCCTGGGGCACCATTTTCATGGTTGCTGTCATTCATTGCGGTCCCTGTTTTTTTCACCTTCCCATTTTGTTGGGGGTTCCAAGCACTGATTGGCTGACTTGCCGTTCACTTGTCTAAATCCAAATGTGGTGCAACCATCAAAGTACACTTGACTTCAAAGATGTCATATCTCCAAATCTCTTGGTGAAAAGTGGTGGTTGCATGTTGTTATCCCCAAGAATAACTTCATATTTATTACATTTCATTACTACATGGTGAATATTGCCCCATATGATTGCCACTAGATGTGTGTATATATATATATATAAAGATGTACATCATACAATATCATATCACATAATATCATATGAATTTAGCATGATGATATGCTTAAACATCATATGTTCATATTTGTTTGAATCCCTGGTGCCACTTCCCTGCCAGGAGGCTCAGGACTCCTCCCAGGCAGCTGAAGCAGCCAAGACGCAGCTACAGGAAGCCGAGGCGACCTGCGGAAATGGATCCATGTGATTTTCTTCTGGGGAAACAAGACATCCTGGAGAAATCCCGGCAGATCTGATGTGTGTGTATATATCATGTTTCAAACAATTTGATTTGTTGTTTTGTTGGATTCTCAAGAAGGTTCTTCTGCAACTGCGGTGAAATTGGCAAATTGAGAAGCCAGGCTGCAGCGGCAGAGGCACTGCGAGTGGCAGAGGAGTGTCGCAGAAAGGAGAAGGAGGTGGGGATGGGCAGAATGGAAGATGTCATCAGATGTCATCAGAATGTGGTGATTTGGACAACCCAAATTTGGGATCAATCCAATCAAAACAAGCACAGGAGGTAGCCAAAGAATTGGCGTTTGCAAGCCAAACTACCAATATAACCACGCAAACAAATACATATATATATATCTAGCTCACTGAAAAAGAACCCAAATTGGTTCACTAAACTGGAGACCACTAGTTTTTCGATTTCCGTCATCCGTTACAATTTTCAGATCTTGGGGAAGTTTCGATTTCTGCTTCTTTCGGATTCCGTCCAGGTCTTCATGGCATCCTTCCAGTGCGACTCCTTCCTGGCGGCCGCCGAGACGGCCATCGAAGCCTCCTCGCACGCGGAGCAAGACGCCCAGGACCTGGAAGACCTGGAAGACCTGGAAGACCTGGAAGATTCAGAGTCACAGTATGTCACGGATATGTAACCACTAGACATAATAAGACTAACAATTATACAATGATACAATGATATGATGATATGATGATAAGAAATGGTGAACAATAATTCTCATTGTCATTTGAATGGTTGTGATATGTTGTGATGATATCGATGATATCAGCCATGATAGTAATGACAATGATGACAATGATGATGATTCCATATGATTCCTATTGATATGATGTTTATAATAAAATGGTATGTTAATCGTCATCATGCACCATGCACCAGCCATTTGCGCAGGAGCTGATCGCCAAGCGAGAGGCGCGGCCAGCGCGGCCAACAATCGGGGGGAGCTGTCAGGAATGATCCACTGGTGGACTGACAGCTGTCTGGGATGACTGGGATGACTCTGAACCCTTCTGGACCCTGAAACCGGTGGCCATTTTGAGTGAACCATCCAAGTTTCAGCAGTCATCAGCTCATGATAGAACTGGGTTGTATAGCTAGTGTTATCTGGGTGGTAAAGCCAAATTTTCAACCAGAGACGGTTGTCATATTTGTTCCAGCCTACAGCCTACATGTATGATGTTTTTTTGAAAAACTGCAATTCACACTCGAGGTTTGCTGGCATCCCCTGACCTCAGGGATGTTCACTCCGAAAACTCCAGCGTTTTGTTGTACAAAGGGAAATTCTGCCGAACAATCTTGAAAAGATCTAATTACGACCTAGGAGATTAATGTAGTTAATTCACACAAGGGGGTTCAGCTGCCCTTTTTGGGCCCATCTTTGGCTGTGACTGCACACCATCCATCACCATCCTAGCACCGATAGAATATACATTGACATTGAATTACCTCATGTTGTTGCTAAATCCAACCCGTGGTTAGTTCTTTGCGAAGCCCATGACATCATGATTCGATTGTCACCCTGCCAGGCGGAGCTGCAAAGCTTGCAGGAGGCGATTCAAAAAGCCAACGAGCGACTGCAGCAGGTGCAAAGCCACAAACACGAGAAGTTGCAGGCACGGCATGGCACGACATGGCACGACATGGCACGTTGTATGAGATGTTGGCAGTTCATGGGTAAAACGGCTCCTAGATGGAAGTTGGAGAATCACGGAGACTGAACATCGCACTCACGGAGTTTGTCTAGGCGCATCCGGCCCCAGAATTCACCGTTCCAAGTGTCAGGAGAAGGAGCGGTTGAAAGGCGATAAGGACGCGAAGCAGGTGGGAAAGAAGCGACATGACATGATGTTTCCAAGGGCCCTAAGCATGTGACGAAAGTAGTTGTTTGTTTCCAATATTGTGGATGTGGCCAACCGAATCCTCCGCGGTCTGTAGAGGAAAAGGATCGACCTGCAGACTTTGGGATGTATTTTTCTGGGGAATCTTTGAGTTGTAGACAACAAGAACTTCCACCATTTTCAGGGTTCAGCACTTCTGAGCAATCAACCACCTTTTTTCCTGCAGTCTGAAAATGGGAAAAAATAACATGATAACATCCCACAACATTGAGATTTTATTTATGGGGAAAATGATGATGCAGGCATATATCTGAACATGTTTAATACTTAGATGCCATATTCTAAACACATATGCCATATTCTCATCAATCTGTCATCAATTTGTTGGTCGCTGAGACGATGCTTGGATCCGCTTCCAACTCTGTGCTCAGGCAGAGCTGCAAGAAGCCGAAGCCGAGCGAAAGAGAGCGGAGGAGCTGAAAAGGGAAGGATCTGCTATGACGGCGTGGTGGGTTTGTTTTTGGTGTATCACATAAATAAACAAATATATATTATATAATCATTATTTTTATCATCATGTTTACTATTACTGCTAGCATTATTACTTGTTTATATGTGTATGTATGTATATATATGACGATAGCGGGGGAGCCCCACCTGGGGCCCTCAGTGCGGTTCTTTTGCTCTGCCAGCGGGCGCTTCGGCCAAAAGGTCCGCTATGGATGAACAACCCTTGCAAGAACCCTGGA
>Ga0126342_10022237_pt1 | contig 10493 bp, 15 predicted proteins | sample Cyp1metagenome_FD_92528 | JGI IMG/M metagenome (GOLD analysis project Ga0126342, IMG submission 92528) | Coral microbial communities from Lord Howe Island, Old Settlement Bay, Australia - Cyphastrea 1 metagenome | ecosystem: Host-associated > Invertebrates > Cnidaria > Coral ...
CCAACCGTCAATGGCACGGGGCCCCCCCCCCTTATAATTGATATCCAATACATAACGGCGAGAATTCCATGAATTCCGTGGGCTGGCCCCCCAATACCCCCTAAGCTTGTGCTGAAGCACCGAGAACTCAGGTAGCTGACGCTACCTTTCGTGATTTACAATAGATGTAGTTGTACCTGAATCACCTTTCATTCTGTTCCGGGTAGGACCTGTTGACTGTATGAGTAGGACACAGTAGGACTATCAAGACCGCTGCTTCGCGAAAAGCCTTCCGTTGCAAAAAACTGCATCTCACATGGATCTGTTCTGCTCAAAGAGCCGCCTTCACCGACACGGATTGGCTTCTCATTCTCCACGGATGGAAGCTTCACCTCCCGTGTGTGGAGGCTAGTAACGGCTAGTAACTTGCGACGGAATCTGAAGGATTGGACACCAAACATCTGTCCCTCACAGACACAGAACAGACTGCTCCAATTTCCAGAAACAGATCATGGTTTTGGTTCACCTGCTGTAATCAATCAAAAACGTTGCACACGAAAATGCAGTGGCTATATTCTGGCTGCACTCCGGACATGTGCTCACCAGCAGGACATTGGCAGGCCAAGTCCTCCGCACCTGTGCAGCGACGGTACCTTGGGGCAGGAACAACTCTGCCGCCTCCAAAGCAGCTGGGAAGGAGCCACCTGGAAAGCGAGGCTTCTGAGCCCCTCTGGATCCATGCCAACCTGCCTCAACGATGAGAACAAATGATAAAATATGGCCACAAGGGACCCCAAATCAACCAATAGCGGCCTTTCACACTCCAACCAATGTGATCCAACGTGATCCAACGTGATCCAACGTGATCTCGTAAAGGCGGGCCGTGCCTCCGTTCCCCCGCAGGTCTATCACAAATTCTTCTGCCCCCTCCTTCCGCAACTTGGGCAGAGCATCTGATATCTCCAGGGCGCTGCGGGCGCCAAAGCTTCGCAAACGCATGAAGCTCAGCGGTGCCGCAGTGTCAGGCGCAGTCAGTTCCAGGCCCCAATTTATCCCTCCCGCCATGGTCCCACCCAACAAAATAGAAAAAATACCGATGAATGTCAACATATGTCAACACCACATTTCTCCAGCTACCACCCTACCGACCCACTTGTACCTTTCAGAATCATTTTACACCATTAAACGAGCTCAGGTAAGATACCTAGCAACAAAAATAACAAAAGCACCTTGGCAGGTTCTTTGCGAGACTGAAAGGCTCAATTTGGAAAAAAATGTCAAACAAAGTTGAAACAGAGTGAGAGTGAGCTGATGCTCTTTGGAAACAAGAAACATCAAGCCATATCAAGCCCCTGGACCCCCAAACCTCCAAAAAAACTCCGCCTTGAATGGCTTGTTGGGGTCAGTTTGTCGCAATCCAGAACCTCTCTGGTTGGAACCAATTCAGCTGAGAGGCCCAACTTTGTGGCCCAAAGAGTTGGTGACAACACCCGAATCCACCTCAGCTGAAACGCATGGGTCGGGCTTGGGATTGACCCCGAGCTCCCAAAATTCTGTGTGTGGCACGGCCAACATGAGCTCGAACCAGCCCCCAACGCTCAGGTTACATTGGAGCCACCTGGTTCTGTGGTTTTGCTTGTCGTAGCCGCTCAAGAGTTACCTGGTGCCGGGCAAATAAGTTAAATAAATACAATTTCGGCTCCCAAATCTTGCTGCTTTGATGGCCATGTCAGAAAATGAATGCGTATCAGCATACACTGGCATTCTGCAGCTGCTCCCTCAATCTATCTGTTGTTCTTTGTCCAACTTCACCAAATCGTCCAAGTTGCAACATCCATAGCCAAATGATTGTCACGATCTGGATATTTGGATCTTACCCTCTGGTAATTTAACATAGCTATTGAAAATGGCTATTTATAGTGAGTTTTCCCATTAAAAATTGTGATTTTCCATAGTTATGTAAACGTTTACCAGAGGGTAAATCATCCTAATGGATCCAATGAATCCAGCGATGCCTGGCGGACTCGCTCCGCTCCACTGCGCAGCGTCAGCACAACACTGGCAGGGTCACGCTGGGCCACTCGATCTGCGACCGCAAGCAGAGAAAGCCTTGCGACCCTCTGGTGACCGTCTGGTGACCGTCTGGTGGCTAGCTTGAAATGTGACGCGCTTGACAAGAGGGGCTGGAACTCATAAATGCAAAATCCTCAAAAGTGGCTTCCTGAATGGACCTCGAAGTGAATTGTGTTGAATGATGATTGCCAGCTCCCACACGTCTCTGACCCTTTCAACAACTCATCTGCAGTTTTCTCTTCAACGTCCAGGAATGGCTACTACAGGATTTGGGCATCTCAAATACAGGGGCATGTATTATTCCACGCATGGTGGATTTGACAAAAGGTCCTCTGCCACTTTCTTCCTAGCAAGACTACTTGTCAGCCTACAGACATACTTTGACGGACACCTGATTCCCATCGAATCTGTCCACATGTTCCCGTCTTTCACAGCTCCAGACATCTCCAAACGCCCAAAGCTGCACTCTGCCAATCGCATCCTGGCGACTGGTTGAAGTTCATGTCATCGACCGCATCCACAAGGTCACCCTGTTGCAGCCCTGCCTGGCCAGGTTAGTGTTCAACTGCAGGATGTGAGACACGAAAAGCTCGCCTTGGCAGCAGACGAACCTGCAAAAGGAGGGGAGCTGATGATGACCTCAGAGGCTCCGATGCGAATGCGGCAGGGCTTGTGAAAATTGGCGACCGAAGATGACCTGAGTATCATGTTAACATATCTTAACGACGTCAAATAAAATCTTGACCCTCTAAAAAAACACTCGGAGCGCTGCCGCACCTCCTTCTGATCGTTGCGAGCCAATACCAAGCCAACACCCAGTGGATCGAAGGCCATCAACTGCTCGAAGGTTTGAGCATCGATGACCCGGCCTGGTTACGGAGTGAACTGATGGAACTGGTGGAACTGAGTGAACCTGGGGAGGGTTGTAAGAGGTCCAGGCTTTGCAGGTATTTCGGCTCCTGTGTTTTTTTGGGGTGATATTTCATGACTTTCGGATTTGTCTTTAATGTTTTGAGGCTCATGAAAGCCCCATTCCTGCAAAGTCACAAACTCGGCTGCACGGCACCCAATGAGCTCGATCATTCACGTACAAATAAGATCAAATGAGTAAGTTGTTGCCTTCAATAGCTAGAAAGTTGTTGCCTTGAAGACCTCTTGCGCATATCATGACATTGTGAATTTGATCAATGAACTGATTCACGTTAAGAATCTTGTCAGCAACTCATGACGTTTCTTCATTCAAAGCTGGGGACCTTAAACAATGCAAAACTGAAAATCACAATAAAACGGACCAGTAAGACTTCAAACTGTGATTCGCATCAAATGAACAGCAACTGAGATGTTCAGTTCTTCACAAATAGACACAAATATGTTCCGCTGCAGGACCGAACCATGCCAATCGACCCTTGCCCCATGCTCATGGCCAAGACTCTATAGCGATCACCCAAAGAGGTCACCATGTCACGGACGATGTTCTCTGCACCTCAAGAGACTCACCGAAACTGTGACATGTGATCCGCCCCTGTAGCACCTTCAAACAGACCTTCTCTCAAAGGTTTGTGGATTGATTGCGAACGTTTCATCCGAATCTTGAACAAAGATCATCCAAGTCTTCACTTTGTAAGACATGTTAGACATGTTCAATTATTTTCAATAAAGGGATGGGTATGGTTAGCCGATGCCTTTGTAAGGTTTTTTGTCTATTGGACTCGGCTTAGCAAGCACTACCCAGCAAGTTAGGTACGGGGAGAATTCAGACAAAGTTCACAACCAGCCTGGACAGCCTTCTAAACTGATGCAGCTGTAGTCTCAGTGGAGATTGTAAGATTTACTGCAAATTAGAAGATAAAGTGTTTTTGAATGGTCGCTTGATATGTTGGATTCAATGCAACCAGTATTTTCAGTGCTCACGTGTCCTATCGTACCAGATCTGGGCGATCGCATGCCAAGGTACGCTCGCCACTGTCCACACGTTGCAGATAAGTTTGATGAAGCGCGGACCAATCTTGATGATTGAAGCTCTGGTCATAAAAATTTCCTGAAACTCATCTGGTCCCTACCACAAGAAATTTTTCATCAAAAACTCGAAGGATGTGGCTCAGCACGATCTGCTGTAAGATTGGTTCCAATCTTCAAATTTCACACCGACTGAAACCCAATGTTTTGACGTCGATTGACTTTTCTTGACATCCAAGCATCGTCTTACAAAACCCCAAGCAGCTTCTACGGTTTGTCGATTTTCCTCTTGACTTGCAGGCGCAGCAGGCGCAGCGGGCACTGCAGGCACAAAAAGGGACATGCCTTACTGTTGGATGGCGCAATGCCCAAAAAGCAAGTACAAAATTTATTGCATATTTGCATAGTTTTGCACATACCACCTGCCAAAAATAACATAAAGACTGCTTGCGACATCACAAAAAAAAATCACATTTCATCCTTCCAAATTCACATATGCATCGAAACGTTCAATAAAAACAAAAAACACGATCGTTGCATGACCACATTACAACAAACACATCCAATGATAAGGTTTTACTTGCAAAACTGGTTAGGGTTTCAACTGAAATTATTGTATCACAATAAATCGATCCATCACAGCCACTCTTGACGGTGGTACGATTGCTTGCAAAAAAACATAAAACACAAAACAATTACCATTGTTTTCAAAGGTTCGACGTGACAAAACTGTTGAATTGGCAATCAATATTAGTTGCACATTTGTTGATACGCATCCAAAATGTATCCCAAGTGACCCACCATCAAAGCCAACACCACGACCTGCACTTTGGACAGTAGTTCCACCGACCATGAAACCAGGTCGTCGCATGTTGTTTTCTCAAATTTCGCTGCCAGCGTCGTGGAACCGCGCAAAAATGACCCACGCGTTGATCGAAGAAACGAAGGGAAACCCTGCCTAAGAAAAGCAAACAAGGCAAACTGCAACAATGTCTGAGATGCCACATCAAAATTCAAATTGATCAAACAAATCAACATTCATGGACGACTTCACTGGACATGAAAGGTTTAAATGTGACTTCCACAGCAAACATACAACCCCTTCCAACAATACCCGCTGCATTGGTCGTTGATGTCTTCGTTTAGCAATTTTGTGTCCAATTTCATGTGGACACATTTGCGCCATGTTCACACCAAGGCACACGAAACACTCCAAATCAAAAAACATGAAAATCACAAACCATGGCAGGAGAAACCGGCGCAGCCGGCATGATAACGCCATTCGATTTGGTACAAACACAATGTCACATGTGTTTCTACATTTAGTGTCCGAAATGCATTGAAAAAACAAAACACTGCCAATCAAATGTATGACAAGGGCGGAATACGGTCTGCCGCGATGTGCAAAACACAAATGCAGGTTGTCAAATGATGCACATGTAAATTCAACCCTAACATGTTGATTTTTGGGATTGCATGAAATGTCATTATATATTCAATTTGCTAAGTTTGTCCTTTGAGCAACATCATATACAACAACGACACCACTGGCAAATAACAGCACGATCCGGATTTGTTTTACAAACGTGAACGGTTGTTTAGTTATTTGTTTTGTTTCAATGAGTTGAACCATTTTTTCCTCAAACAATGTGTCCTCACTAAGGGGTTCTTACTTGGATGATCAGGTCGCTTACTAAGGTTTAAACAATGATCTACGCGCACTATGGTAGCTTGATAAGGCCTCTAAGCCATGATGTATATTCATCTATCATGCCTAAGCACCGCTATGCACTTACTAAGTGCGGAACATCACTTATAAATTTCAAAAGCGCTTCCAAAAAAATAAAGCACTTAGCTATGACGAATAGGTGTTCATAATTTTAAAATGCCTAAGTGGTTAGGTGACGTTATAGGGCACTTAGCTCAGGCATGTCTGAACACTTAGCTAAGTGCTTAGCTAAGTGGCTAAAATGCACTTAGCTAAGTGCATCTAAGTGCACTTAGCTAAGTGGCCTAAGTGCATCTAAGTGACCTTCAAAATTGACCATTTCGTTTTTGTTTTTGTTTTTGATTGGCAGCGCCCTTTTGATCTTCGCATAAAAACGCCTACGGTAACATCCATAGATTCCGCATGATCTGGACATGTGGTTGAACTCCGATGACGTGAAGTCTTTCCATGCCATGTGTTTGTATGCAATTGGACATGCATTTGTACTGCATACCAAGCATGTAAACAAAGGAGTGAAATGTTGTTCACCCCGCCTCAGTCTAGTTCCTAACGACTCAGACTCAGACTGAATTTTCAATAAAAATCCAATCAGGCTATCAGCAAAGCCTGCACGGCAAATAGGCATTGGATTTTCTGTCCATTTCACTTTTCAAAAATCTCTATACATCCTTCAAAGACTTTTCAAGTCTCGTCCAAACCGGTGCAGATCATCCCATGAACTTCTCGGATCTGACCTTCGCTCTGCACCATCAAAATGGCATCATTGCACAGCTGAGCTTCATCCCACTCACATTCCAATCGCCCCACTCTGGCTCGCAGCAGGGCATTGGTTTCGAGCATCGTCTGCCTCAGCTCAGGTGATAGATTGGAGCAGCGCAACATCGTGTCATTGGACAGGGAAGACTCTGTTTCTTCGCCATCGTCATGTTGGTCAGTCCAAGCGGCCCATAGTGGATGTGTCTCCAATATTCATCATCAGAAACTTCGCACATCTCGCTGTCAAGGTATCGACGGCGTTTCTCTTGCAGGGTCTCTTCTTTAGTTTCATATATTCCCCAACCCATCCTATATTCCAACTCATCAAGAACTTGGTGAAACGTTTTGTTCATGTTTTGAGCAAAACTCTCGCCTCTTGCAACTCCAAGTGCGAAGCGAAGGTAGAAGCAAATCCCAATCGCTCCACAAAGCAGCGTCAGCAAAATTGCGATGATCATGGTCTTGTAGCTCTCGATGTTGGACACAGGGCTGGTTGAGGTGGCTGTAGCAACCAAAGTAGCTGCATCAGTTGTGACTCCATCCATAGAAACTGCCATAGCCATCTCTGAAGGACTCAAGGCGAGAAGAAGGATTCTGAGAAGTTGTTTTGGGGCGCTATATCCTCGTTCTTTTAGAAGTCGAATACTGGCCTTCAAGTTGCCCTGGTCTCTGCCTGAGGTACTCAGACAAGACGCACCTGCCATGTTTATTAGCTAAATGATTCAAACGCTCTATTTGCATGACAGCTTTAGTACTAAGTCATTTTGCTAGACAGGGGTGCTACTGAAAATGCACCGGGCAATGGAGGTACAGTAGAGCCTGGCTACATCCTTCTTGTTTCCCAATTTATTTTTATGTTCAGTATTAAGGACCGAGCCTCCGAGCTGAATCGGCCTCCGAGCCTCAGAGCGTCATCGGCCACACTCGGGAAAAAAAAAACCTCCGAGCTGCATCGGCCAGACTCGAGGAAAAAAAAATGACTATATCCTTCTTGTTACGTTCTGGAGTGGGACGTATTCGTCATATCAGTGTTCGTGTTTTGTGGATGCAGCGAAGAGTGAAAGAGAAAGGTTTAATTCCTTCACGTGTCCCTAGCCGAGAAAACACTGCAGACCTGGGGACCAAACGGTTAGCAAAAGACAGAATGGAGTATCTCATGTGTTTGTGCAAAGTTTACAACATAGATACTTCGGAGTTTGTTGGCATCAATGCCTATGACAAAGTTCAAGAACAGGGCAACTTGAAGGCCAGTATTTTTTTTTTCCTCGAGTGCGGCCGATTCTGCTCAAAGGCTCGGTCCTTTGTGTGAGAAATAAAAGTAGTAAGACGAGATCATAAGAACCCACAAAAAGCCTGTACACAACGTGGTGGCAAAGTAAGGCAAACCAAAACCAAATCCAAGCGTTGGGTAGAAATGCATTTCCCCCGGTCAGAAACAAACGCACCAAGCAACTAAGAGAAACACCCACAAAAACACAAAAAGGGGCCGGAGCCCAACACAACAAACACAACACAGCCACCACTCGCAGTGATGGGAACGGCGAGGGCCCATCACTGCCGATGCTCCTATCTGCAAAAAGGTGAATGAATTAAATGAGACAAGTGCACTAACAATTGAATCAGCAGACAGCTATCAAAAAGCATGTTGGACATGAAAAGCTACGCACCTCTCAGCAGCCTCTCAGGTGTTCTTTGGCAAGTCATCATCATCAGGTTGCAAGGGCAAGCCATAGAAGGTGTCCGTCTGGGTAGGAAGTTGGACTCATCTTGGTAATATCAAGGGCAGCGGGCCCCCCAAGCGAGGCAGTCAAAAGCCGCCGAGATGATTGGCAATGGATACAGTCACAGGGCTATAGAGGCACCCATTGCTGTAGAGGTCTAACTTGAAAGGGCGGAGCCCAGTACCAGAGGGTCACAAAGAGGCCACTAAGTCAGCAGCGTTCAGTAAAGCGATAATCACCATGTCCTGGGACCGCCGAAAATTGCACGGGCGGCAAAGAATACGGACATCTTCGTACCCGTATTCTCCAAGGCATCATGCACGTGTTGTTGAAGAAAGAGAAGTGGCAATTGCGGCACACATTCATCGTAGACACCATGGCAAGGACAGCTAGGCCGATCGAATCTACCACAAGCGCCAACATGGTCCATGAAAAAGCTGTAATCGCTGAAAAAGGATCTCTGAATCGAATCTCCTGACGATCTTCGCATCAAGAGGATGTAAGCAACTTGCACTGGTTGATACAGAGAACAAATGAATTCATACCATCCAAAGAGGTCAGGCATCAGTGAGGTAGCGCAGCTGCTTGAAGGATGGTCACAGCGGAGTCACATGGAAGCCATCATCGCAGACTTTGCTGCTGCACGGTCGCACCGAATAGCTCCGACAGCCCAAGGCACCTGAGGGCCGAGCACTGCAGGTTCCCCGTCGGGCCATGGCACGCGCCGGCTACGAAAGCACCCCCAACCAGCAGCACCCGTCCCCAGGCAGCAGCGGTAATCTGAAAAAAGGGGACCTTGGTGACATGGCCTAACCAGAAATAACACATACTGAGTCGCATGTAGCAGAATTGTGGCTATCAGGAACTGAGTTCTCAAAGACTCAGACAGCATGAAGATGCAATATGATTGTGCTAAAACGAGTCGCCAGTCTGTGCAGACAGCGCTATTCTGAGCACTAGCATCTCCGGTATAGCCAGCGACAGCTCCTGACAGGAGACTCAATATGGGGAGTGCTTGTTCATACACTGGTCGAGCCCACTTGTCGAAATTTCGCTGACGGCCTTTACTGGGGAGTATCCACCACTATGCCACGAAGGTGGCGGTGGCGGGGCCACAGTCCTGAGACAGGCACTGGGAAAGTGACTTCAGAGGGCGTGTCCTTGCCAGATACTGCTCGACATAGTGATGGTTGCACTTGGCGGCTTGCTCTGCAAGCTCATCCGGATCTCGATCTAGGTCTGTGGCAGCGCACAGAACAGACTGCCCTCTGTCGCGCCTTGCGGCAAGCTGTGCAATTTGACTTTTAACCCCAGAACAACTCAAAGATCAACAGATTCATGTGCTGCATTGTCTTCCGAAGACACACAGGAGCGGTTCAAATCGATAACATCCTCAGAAGGAAGCCGATTTCCTGCAGCAGTGGGATCAACATGGATCGACAGCCTTATGACGGTTATGCCACACGAGTGCACTGTAGTGGACTCGGAGAAGGCCTTCTGAGCAGTGAGCAGTGAGCAAGACTATGACATTTTCATGCACAGCAAAAAGTCTATGGTCCCTCCCTTGCTATGGTTGATGACTGGGAGCAGAGGATGACACAATTAGGACGAATTAAATCCACCCATGATTATGCAGTGATCAACTTCTTGCTTCGATATACGAGTGGGCAGTGTGGACAAAATTTCTACCTGCACAGTGGGCGTCGGCTTCTCTTTTGCTGACGTGTGCAGTCAAGCTCCTTCGGGCACAGACTATAGCCTTGCAGCAGATCATGAGGAGGCTATAGGCACTACCTCAGAGTGGGAGATCTGAAGCTTATGAAGCAGATTCCAACATTGAGAGGAGCAGAGAGGAGAGTGGCTGCAAGAGTGTCTGGCTCTCCCCGCTCCATGCAAGAGTGCCTTCAATGAGAAGCAGCTCAGCTCGCCAGTTCCTTGGGTGAAATTCAGATTTTGCTGCGTGCGATAAGCTTTGTCCATAAGGATAAAAATGACACAGCGCTAACTCTTGCTTCAGCCAAAGGCAGCCAGGAGAGCACGTTCCACAGTGCCCAGGGTGACAGATCAGGGACGTCTGCCGGGTCACTGAACAGAAGGAGCGGCAGTTCTTCTTTGGACAGCATCACTACATGGACCCCTGCACACGCTGCATAGTTCTACTGGGGAGGACCGCCTTTGGGAGTCCAAATTCTATATACCTTTCCAACCCCAAAAATGGGCATCAAACAAATCGAACAGTTCAGTGACATCATCTTGCGCATCTTGCGGTTTCTTGCGGA
>Ga0126342_10022238_pt1 | contig 10493 bp, 10 predicted proteins | sample Cyp1metagenome_FD_92528 | JGI IMG/M metagenome (GOLD analysis project Ga0126342, IMG submission 92528) | Coral microbial communities from Lord Howe Island, Old Settlement Bay, Australia - Cyphastrea 1 metagenome | ecosystem: Host-associated > Invertebrates > Cnidaria > Coral ...
GTGAAACAAATGATTGGGATAGTTAGTTGGGCAAAAGTCCCGTGACAAAAGCTTCAGACAAAAGTGGTGTCAACAAGCTGTTTTGAAATGTCATGGTGGGGATCACTCGAAGCAAAATAATTTTAATGTGGTAAACGCCAAGCAACTCCAAATGTTGATGCTTAACATCCACCCATTTCTAGTTTATTAGTGGAACATGTTTAGCATTGTGTTTACCATATTGGGACAGACTCGAGACTACCAACCAGAAATGATAACTCCCTGCCAAATAGGGTTGAACATGGTTGAACATAAATGCCTGAAACCACGAACCAGGTGGTTGGTTGTCTTAGCCATGATATCCCCATGAATTCCTTACTATTTCCCCATGTTTCCTACTTAATGCCCCCTATGAACAGGAATGAACAGGACATATTCGCTGCAAACATCACCAAACATGTGCGCCAGGTCGCTGCAGAATAGTCATGAGGTGTGCATGGACGAACTCCTACGGCAGGCAGTCAGGGCTGCAAACCATGCATTGTGAATGGTTCGATAATTTGTACATGACTGGGCACATCCCACCTAGTGTCATGTATGTATATATATATATATATATTATATCTTTCTATTTATCTATCTATCTACCTATCTATCTATCTATCTCTCTGTGTATAGTTAAATATGCGCATATTAATATACATATATATATATATGCAATTATACGCATATATGCGTACATTGTTGTTGCATATGCTTTATGGTAATTACCTACTTAAGAACTGGGATGCACATCGAAGTATTGCCAAGAAATTGACAAAACGATCTCGCTCTTCAGCGATGTGCTGAACACAAAAATGAACTATCCCAAATATAGGGCTCGTAGCGGCTCCAAAAAAAGGGGTATGCCATATATATACCAAACATTTACCAAACAATGAACCCATGGTTTAGGTTGGGTTAGGGATCAGCTGACCTTACGACGCGCCGTTTCCTGATAGCATGATATTTTCACCAAGAGTAGCCGTTAAAGTACAGGGATGTCATATGATGTGACAAACTGTTCATCAACAAAGCAGGGGAGGTTACAGAATGCCACGGGGTTTGTTGATACCTTAGCAATATAAATTGCCACCAAGGAACGTTCAAAGCAAGGTCCTAGACTAGAATTGGTAAGTTGTCCGGTCCCAAAATGCCATCTGAACCGGACAACCAGTCATCAAACAGCTCGAAAAGGACAAATTGCGGCTGATACCTAGTTGAGACTGAACAAAATCATCTTGAAGCTGGTCCCATTCCACAGAAATGGAAGATCGTATCAGAAAAAAATCAAGCCAGTAAACCAGCAAATGGTTTTGCTTCTCCAACCGTTAGTGTACGTTCCCAGGGTTGGCAGATGTTGGGAGGTATATTCACAATTTGCCTCCAGACAAAGCATACCGCCATGACTTTCACATCGAATGTTGGCACTGCTAAAACCTTTTTTGTTGCAGTAGCTCAGTAGCTGTTTCCGTATCTTCGAAGCTGTTCAACCCATGCAAATACGAAGGATATACATAGGATATACATACACAGGATACATAGGATACATATATCTGGTTATATCTGGGCTTAATAATTTGGCCATTTTGGGGATTGCCCATACTGTACCTCATTCCTAATGACGTCCCTAGGTAAGGTCATCAACACTTGTTCCGATAATCCCTATGATTTATATCATTGTATTCATCGTACAGCCAATTTTTCATGGCTAAATCAATATGAATGGTCAATGAAACATTGGTATTTTGATGTATTTTGTTTCTTACATCCAATCATTGTACAATATGAATGGTCAATGAAAAATTGGCTGGTCAATATCACTTGTGTTTCTGCATCCAATTTTTCTGGGTCAAATCACGATGGGCTGCCGCCTGCATCAACGCTTCGTGTTCCTGCCGGATCACAGGAATTTCATGTCACCTCCCCACGGTGGAGATTCACCCAAAACATGGTTGATGCTTATAGAATCAATGGCCTATGTAAGGCCTATGTTTACGGGAATATCCCCACAAAATATGGTCTTATATGGTACAGTACCTCCATTTTAGGATCCTGGAATTCCCATTGATAGAACCCCCTATTGAAGCATTGTTTCTAAGTTTACTCTATGATATTCTTGACTTATTATTTCCGGGGAAAGACTGCCTTGGGGGTGCACCCGAAATATTGAGATTAGAAAGTGGATAATACCCACCCCATATATATATACATATTTATAATATATATACTATAGGGTATATCATGGTACATCACATATATTACTGTACTATACGGATCGTACCTGGTCATCCGCCAAGGAAAACCTTTTTTGGCCCACCCCCCCCCAATGGCTAACGGATTGGTCCCAAATCATACCCCAGTCGTACTTCCTCAGAAAGGGGTCCAATAGTAATTATATAGCCGCCAAAAAACATCAGTTTGGCCTTGTTATGAACAAACTTAAGCTTTTCTCGGAACATCAACATCTTGATAAAATCAACGTCAATCACCCATAAGACATCCATAAAACATCAATAAACCACCATAAATCACATTGAAATCGCCATGTCGCCGTTGATTTTTCAACTGGCCGCACCTCCGAGACCCGGTTGGGCCGTATGAAGCCGGTCGGCTCCACATGGCTCCTGGAGACGCTGCTTGGTGCAACGGCGGTCCGGCAGATGTTTGGGATGTTGCGGGACGAGGTAACCAAGAAATACTGGTTGATTACTTACAGTAATAGGATGGGATTAATATTTAGTTAACCAACAATACTGGTTAATATTAGTTAATAGTGATTGTCCAACAAATCATCCAAATTTTGAAGGGATTTTCAGTGAAATAAACCCCCATTTCAGTTACTGGTTGGTGGTTTTAACCATCTTGAAACATATGAGTTCGTCAATGGGAAGGATTATCCCTTATGGAAAATACAAAATGTTGGAAAGCACCAACCAGAATAACGTGGGATTACTTACAATAATAGGTAATTGGTGTTGGACAATAGTAGGGGAGTATTCTAGTTTTTGTGTTTCTAGTATTCCGGTGACTATCCAACAAGCATTGGTATTATACTAATATTCTATACTAGTTGGCAATAATCAAAACACATTAAAATTCTAAATTGGATAGCCACTGAAATAACTAGCAATATAGGTAAGTAATATGCCAAGAAGATGTTGATAAATGCCAGTGCAAAATGATGGTTTCATGGCACTTCATAGAAGACTTGGTGGGACCAATTGTGGGGATTAATAAGGAAACCAACTATTCTTTATAGCCATCAGCACATAGAAATAATATAGATTAACCATCAGTAAGTGGTGGGCCAATGGTGGCTTAATCATGTATATATGATATATGCTGCATATATATATATATATATATCGTATACATATAGATACATATCGGGTTATATCCGCAATCAACAACGGCAATGGTAAGATCTCTTTAGCCTTTCAGGAAAGTGTCCAGACCCAAACAAAAACAGTCCCCAATAGAGGGTTATATACTAGTTAGTGTTAGTTTCCATGACACATGGGTGGGATCTCAACCATCTGGGTGAACTGGGTGAATCTTCTGTTCCCAGTTGACACTGAAGCCACGAAGGCAGGTCCTGGGCGACTGCACCATATCCTTGGGCTGAAGTGAAGGGGGCCGTTAAAACACAAATCTTCCCAGTAGATGCCCCAAATGGATCCAAATGGTGGATTAGCCTCTGGTAATCAGTCACATTGCTTTAAAAATCGTCCCTTCCATTTGGTTCCGGGATTTCCCAGCCATGTTTGATGACACTGGAGGGTGCTGGCTTGGGAAAATCACCATGTTCAAAAGGTAAATCATCAATAAGCATTTAAAAATTACTATACATGATTACAAATGTGCAATTTTCATCAATTTCCCATAGCAAACTGTGAAATGACCAAAGGCAAACCAATGACGGGAAAATCAACATCATCAGACATCTGGGAAAATTATATACTGAAATAAGTCTAACAATTAGTTAATATACTCTTGGGATAGTTCAACCTTAAATCCTAACCATCATTCCATATCATTCCAGTAATTAGATAATAACTCTAATAGATCTATTGCAATTATCTTGGGATAGTTCCCCCAAATCATAAAAATCCTTTGGATTCATTTGGAGGTTTCGGAAAAAAAGGGGTGGTGCCCCCAAAACCATTTTCATAGGGATTTTCCATGAAATAAACCCCCATTTCGGTTACCCTCTGGTAATTTGTCACATAGCTATTGAACATGACCTATAGAAATAGTTGCTTTACCCAGCTATAAAATGGTGGATCTTTCCATAGTTACCGTTAGTGTACCAGAGGGTACTTAGATGGGCCATGGAGTTAGTTAACTAGTTGGTAAATGGGTTATAATTGGGATATAGGATGAGGTTATATCCCCAGTTACTAACCAGTTAGCTAATCCCATGGCCCATCTAAGTAGGTTTGATCCCAGTCTCGATGGGTTTGATGGTCTTGTCCGTGATCAATGCCGTGGGCGACAGGGCCGTGGGACTCTGCGCCATGGCTCCAACTGGAGCCCGCCGCTGGAACTTGAGCTGCGGAGCTGCCGGGGGATGCGTTTCGAGAAGCCCAAGAAAAACCATCAGAAAACCCATCAAAACCCACAGAGGGTGATCATGATCATCTGAACAAATGCTAGTATAACCATGTAAAACGCTTCCGAATACTACAGGATGGTGCCTCCCCAGTTATTATGTTTGTATATGTTTGTTGATTAATAATCCCCTTTAACTACCTTTAACAATAGTTATATCATCCCCCCCTTAGCCTTGCTGGACTTATTTGCACCAACTTAGCCAACAAACTGGGGCCCCATCCTGCAGGCCAATCATTAGTACCCTGGGGTGATGTGGCAAAGCCATGGCATTATGACTATAGTGACATATAGTGACCATGTGTATTTCAAATTCTTTATTGTTACATGTTGTTACCTGGAATCAGAGTCATACCTCCAAATTTGAAAGATCATTATAAACGTCTTGTGTTTACTTGTTTTTCCTTGTCGTTCTTACCTGGAATGAAGCCCAATCACTGCGATTACTGCCAGTCAAATATCCAAGTTTGTTGTTCATACCTTCATTCTTGGGAGTTTTGGAGCCCCCTTTGATCGCTTGCCTAATTCTTGATATTGCTTAAACATGATCATTCAATCATTCAACTCTTCCTGGGTCAAACCCCTCATCAACCCCGACAATCAGCCAGAATCTTCTCAGCCACAACAATATCAATATTCCATTAGTATCGTTCCAATGGTTGGGTTCAACCAAACATGGAAGATTACCGGCAAAGTAGAAATCGGATGAAATCGGTCCAACAAGCTTGCTTTGCAAAACCATGAAAAGGTTGGCACTAGGAAACGAAGGGAAACATCCGTTCCCCCAAATGTGTGATGGATTTTGGTTTATTTTTGCTGCTCATCAATTCTAGGCAACACATTATTATTCCAAGATCTGAAGTGAACCAAATAAAACAAATTTTGGGGTGGTGCCCGTGCATGATCGTTTATGGGTGTTGTTCAAAGCCTGCCCAAATACGTACTCCTCCTGACAAATTGCTCTTGACTCTTGACTCTTGCTTCATCCCAGAATGGGTTTCACACCCCCGACCACAAATAGTAGTAGCCTCTGGTCATTTGTCACATAGCCATGGAAGCCATGACCCAAATGACCCAAATCGAAATAGATGGTTTACCTAGCTATTAGAGATGGTGGAACTTTCCATGGCGAACTGTGAATGTCATAACCAGGTGTTATTTAATCCTTATCCCGATGTTGAAACCCTCCGACCAGAACAGAAACCTCCAAGAAGCGGAGGAACTCCCATGAAACCCAGCAACAAAAAAAACTTCTCACGGCTCCAAGACATGCCAGGGATCACCGCTCAGGGACCTGAAAGGCACGTTGCAGTAACATGTCCGGAATGGCCCAGTGTTCATCTTGAAACCCGCTAAGTCAAGATCCATAAGATCCTTTGTAAGGCTGGCATAGGATCCTCGCATTTGAAGCCCAAACATAGAAACAACAAAAAAGAGCCACATTAACCTACCTAGACAAGAATGGAGCCTCTGGACAGATTTTGGCTCATGCTGTGCAAGTTTGTTCTTGAAGGCTTCCCAAGCAAAACATCTATGCCCATTGGAGCCTGGAAGGTACCAGGCATGCTCCCCTGGATTCATGCGGAAAAAAAACACCATGTTCCATTCACGGTTGCATCAACTGTACAGGTGGTTGATAACTTACCAACCAAAAACATGTCATGGGGATTTCACCACCGAAGGTGACCCTTTGGAAAGATAGCTACGAAAAAAAAGACCCCGCCAAGGCTGCCCACGCCTTCTAGACATCTCATCCAGCAACATCTGCAACGCCTGCAACATCAAATGGCACTGGGAGAGTCGTTCTTCAAAGAATGCACAGGAACAACAGGGGCAACATGAGACCCATGCTGATCATGTTGGCATGCTTCTTAAACCGTCAGTCCGAAACTAAACCAATGTATTGACATGGTAGTCTGGCCAAACTACAAGTGCCCAACCTGAAATAAGGCAATTTGAGGATGGTTCCCTGACGAACCATCATTGACGGAGAAGAGTGACGCGGTTTAGAGTTCACACAAATCGTATGTAGATACAGTGGGTACACAAAAATAGCACGTTGGATACATGCCCTCAAGCTTCAAACATGGTATGTATCCAATAGGCAAAGCATCGTCCAAACCAAGTTTCCTACAAAACATGATGAACAAAAACAAGTTTCATATCAATCATCAAATTTGAGGTACCAATGAACAAAACCCCTAGGTCTCAACATCATCAAGCAGGGTTCCTGCATGTTCCTGCATGTTCCTGATATTTCTTCTGTAAAAATCACCTTCCTGGTGGGTGAACTAGTATTTCAACAATATTCACGTGACAACAAATCATGATATATATATATATATATATATATATTATTATATATATATTGGAATATGTGGAACATATATGGAAAACATAATATTACACATTAATATTATCAATGACATATGAAGAATATATGAATTATCATGAATCCCGCAAAGATCAAAGCTGCCAGGCATCCGGGACGCGGAGGGCCTGTCTTAGGCATCCGAGGACGGAGGTCATGCAGGTCTCATCCAGGAAATTGTGGGACACAGCAATACCTTTGTCGAACCCGAAATCCCTGTGAAAAATCAAGGTTTTATTGGAACATCATGGAAAAAGATGGGAACATATGGACAAAAATCAGGAATTATGGGAACATTCACATACTAAATGGGAGTTTCAATAGGTAAAGCTTCTATAAATTGTGGCTTTTCCAGAAAGCCATGTTTGATTACCTGACAGAAGAATGAAATCACAAAATCTTCACATACATAGATGGCGCGGATGTTGTGGAATGGATGGGCTTACAGTGACAATTTTGCTATGACAACTATGAAATACAAGGGTGACCCGTAAAGTCACATAAGGAAACAAACATCCATTGCCTATCTGTTTGGTGGCATTAAAAAAAAACATGCTTACGAATCAGGAATGGAATTGTGCTACCAGAATGATGGATTGAATAGCTTCAGAACGTTTCAACAAACCATGAATGCAACCCAAACTGGTCTAAATTTGCCTTGAATGAATCAGCTTTGAACACTGCTCAGTCAAGGCACTGATTCCTTTGCCCACGTTCTTGACTCCATGCCTGGAGACTGTCACTGCTAAGGGGGTCCTGCAAGATCTGTAACTTCACTCAAGGCAACGCTGGACAGCGTTGCAGGGGAGCTTTGCAACTTACAACATGCCAGGAGGGCTGGTCACTCTTTAAAGTTCTAGAACCATGGAAAGGTCACCTCCAGCCAATTTGTAGGTAAGGGTAAGACCTCAGCAATTTTTGTTGAATTTTTAAGCTAAGCCCCATCAATCCCTATGAATGGGGCTGAGCACCCGTTGCGGCCCCATGGGGAATGCCCTTAAGCCAACAGCGGCAGTCCCAGTGGCAAAATACCCGAAGGGATAAAGACCAGCTCGCCCTCGCACAAGTTGCCACACCAAGCCTCTCACGTCTCAGCGCAGGGTATCGGAGGACACGACACAGTGACCCTGTTCTGAGGAAATATGCTTGGTATCTGGCCGCCATTACTGTATTCCAAGAAAATACATCCCTATCGTTGGGTATTGTCCCGTACAGACCATGGGATTTTCCACATTTGATGTCGACTAACATGTCTTGCCTGCCTGATGCCGAACATTCAAACGCTTCAGCCAGGCGTCCTGAGATGTAGTGGTTGGTTTTCCCTCAATATCCAATACCTCTACATGGGCCCCCAAAGTGAACATCAAGAAACATGGGCTGGTTTTGAATCTTAGGTTGAAGAGATTGCCTGAGGATTCTTCCTCTTAAATAGCATCAGAAATACCACCCTATTACGACATTAAGTCCGTATCAAACATACATATGTATATTATATATATATATATATATATATATTGTATTTGCGCATTGGTTCTATCACATTTTTTTTATTGGGTCAAAGCTAATGGTTGGTTATAGCCATATCCTGCACTGCCCACTGCTTTGGATTGTCACCCTAGGGCTCACCGCTGAGTCCAAGCATCAAACTCTTTGCATCCCTTGACTGAAAAAAGGTCCTGGCGCCCACAAAGGGAGAGACGTAGCTAAAATAAAGGGTGCCGGAAAATCAAACATGTGGATGATGAAGCACGGGACTGAAAAACATGCGCTTTCATGATGTTGAAGCTTTATGATGACCAGGCCTGAAACCAAGTAAATGATGCTGACCATTGCGAATCTCCAATAAACATTGCGGGTATGAAAGCGATGACTTCCACAATCGAATCACTGAAACAACCATATCAATCCCATATTCCCCCCGTCATGGGAAGATTATGGGAATGAAGGTCCCATCATTGGGGTTCCCTATAAATTAAAGATCTCCATGGAAATAGTCCCTACCTAAGCTCATCTAGGCCCATCATGCTTCAAACAGCCAGGAAAAAAAACTTGGTGTCTCCCATATCTTGAGCCATGACCCCTAAAGCTAGTCCATTGTAAAACCTCACTTTTCTATACTTGTCTGGATATTCACTATAGTAAGTTCCAAAAACCACGAGAAGTAGTCTATCACTACCTTAGCCTAGGATTTGTTTTTCCCTTTTTTTTGTGGCGCCGTTTTTTCTTGAAACTTGTCCGCTTCCATGGGCTGCCAGGACCAGGAGACTCTCCTCGGGAGCCCCTTGTGGCACAGCCTCACAGCCAGCCACAGCCTCCTGAGTTCCATAGCGAGATTTTCACTGAAACCCGGGGATTTTGCCAGTTTCGGGGAGAACATCTAAATCTACAGGAAAGTTTCCTCAGGCACCAAATCGCTATGAATGGTGGTAGGTGCATGGAAAAATTGTTTCGCCGCACATCTGGTGATAAATTCCACATCGAAACTATGACCCCCAAAATGGCAACCACTAACAAAAGTACTCGTGTCACTGATCAGTTGGCAACTCTATCCGTAGATCATTCATCCTGCTGTTGGCGGCCCAATGGGCTATGTGAACCTAATGCCGAAAGAAAACATCCCAAATGGTCTCCGGGATGAAGGTTATTACATGTCATTATGACACCCCCAACCCTCTGTCCCTGTACTCTGGTTGATGTGATGCCCGATATCATCACGTAGTAAACCACCCAGGGGGTCGGGCCTACACAGACACAGACGGTCTTGACCCGGCAACCCCAAGTCTAGTCATCCGTTTGTCACCCACGTCTGATAGCAAATTGTGCTTAAATCAATCGAAATCCATCGAAGTCCGGGGAGAAGGATCAAAAAAAAACATTTTTAGGCATCAAAAAAAAACATTTTTAGCAGAGATCAAAAAAAACATTAATAGGGATCAAAAAACACATTTTTTGGAGACAATTTGTGAGAAGGGTAGGGGTTGCGCTCATTCCAGGCGAGATCAAAAAAAAACATTTTTAGGGATCAAAAAAAACATTACTGAAAAAAGGCAAAAAGGACAGTAGGTTTACAAATGCGCATGCTTGGCCTTTTGGGGGAAAAAGTGTGGAGGAGTTTCGGGAGGAGTGCGCACCGCCTCTCCCCCAAAGCAGCTTCCCCTATAGACACGGCGACATCCACGCAGCAAAAGACACTAGGTGTTGCAGCTTCCCCTATAGACACGGCGACATCCACGCAGCAAAAAACACGAGGTTTTGCAGCTTCCCCTATAGACACGGCGACATCCACGGAGCAAAAGACACGAGGTTTTGCAGCTTCCCCTATAGACACGGCGACATCCACGGACCAAAAGACACTAGGTGTTGCAGCTTCCCCTATAGACACGGCGACATCCACGGAGCAAAAGACACTAGGTGTTGCAGCTTCCCCTATAGACACGGCGACATCCACGCAGCAAAAGACACGAGGTTTTGCAGCTTCCCCTATAGACAC
>Ga0126342_10022239_pt1 | contig 10493 bp, 11 predicted proteins | sample Cyp1metagenome_FD_92528 | JGI IMG/M metagenome (GOLD analysis project Ga0126342, IMG submission 92528) | Coral microbial communities from Lord Howe Island, Old Settlement Bay, Australia - Cyphastrea 1 metagenome | ecosystem: Host-associated > Invertebrates > Cnidaria > Coral ...
AGCCGCTGCTTTGACCCTATACGTGGGGCCTCGTGCTGTGTGTGCAAAAGGTCTGAATTTGGGGTCGCTAACGGACGCTGATTTCAGCCCTCTTCATTGAGGGCCCTCCTTGTATATATATATGTGACTATATGTCTATAGTTCGCCTGTAAACCACTTTAGAACTTCTACATACTTATACCTCAGGGGCATCATTTTGTAGGGAGCCTGAGGAGAGTTCAAGCAGGATGAAACCAACAAGAGGAAGTTGGTTGAAGGGTTACAAAAGAGATATAACTATATAAAGTAAAGCTCGCACTGGCTTTTTTCCAAAATTCTTAGTACACCTTCAAGCATGGTTTTTGTTCAACCATAGTTTCCCCAAAATACCATGGCTTTTCAACCATAGAAATGCTTTTTTCCATGAATCTTGTTTGGGGAAACTATCAGCCAATTCCACTAGATGATCCTGGAAATCCCCCTGGATGGTAGGGCCCAACCATGCCCAACCCCTCTGAAAAATGATGGATTTGGTGAGTTGGGATGATGACATTCCCAATATTTTCTGGAAAAATTTAAAAAAAAGTTCCAAACCACCAACCAGTGACTATAAATTTCAATGGAGGTTGTACTTGGAATATCATCTACAAATGGTGAAGTTCAACCACAAAGGAGGTCACTTTTGAGGGGACCGTAGTGGACAGGCCATATCCATCTTGTTGATCCATTTTGTTGGGTGGTAAATACCGAGTTTTTTCATCATTGAGGGTCCAGGCAGACACAGTGCCATTGGTGCCATCATCTGCAGTTGCTACCACCTCTGGCCCCAAGCCATGAACATTCTCACACTTCCCCTGAGTTTAGGCGATGAAAAGACTGAAAACTGAGTTCTTGCTGTTGTTTCAGTGGCCAAAACTTGACCAATTGATTAAGCCTGGCTTCGTCTCCAAGGCCTTACCTTTTTGCAGTTTTTTCTTCACCCCCATCGGTTTCGAGTCATGGACCCCAAAATGTTTCATCCAAGTGGTCAGTTTCAATGGGGGATGGTTGAAAGATATACTCCAACCAAAAAAGAAACACCAACCTTGGAATGGAACTTCAGGGAACAATTCAATCGGCTTTGTCTGAGCAATGCATGATGAATTACGCAAAACAACGCCATCATGTCATAGACAAAATATGAGAATAAAGCATATAATTCATCCGAAAGATGTGGGGCACAGTGCGGTAAACTAACATGACTATGGAAAATCACCATTCTCAATAGGTGAAATCAACTCTAAATGGGCCAAACACTTGTTAGTTTACCAGAGGGCACTTCCCTTTAATCACCATTGAATCACCATTCAATTACCATTTCATCACCATTTAATTCTGCTTTTTCCAAGTAATCATCTTTAGTAATTTGTTACAGTTCGCTATTGGAGCCATGGCCCATAGAAATAGTTGATTTACCCATTAAAAATTGTGATTTTCCATCGTTTTTTGTTAACGTGTACCGGCGGCCGGGTCATCACCTTCCCTTCCCGTGGCCGAAATCTGCGTTTTCTCCTCCATCTCGGGGATGCGAACCAAGGAATTCATCTGCTTCATCACCTCCAAGTACCAAAGGTTGGGTATGTGGCTTGGCGCACAGAAAATTACAATAACTAGGATTTATGGTAGTTATAACTATAATAACTATAGTTAGATTGAGTTATAAACCAACTTATAACGTTTGGGGGCACCACATTGTATGTGGCTTCTTCTCAGGAATTCATCTGGTCATGCGTTTTTTTTCGGATTCTGGGACCAAAAGTTGGGGGGACTACCTAGATGGGCCATGGGATTTTGCCGATTCCTGGTTAGTCACAGGGGATTTGTGACCCTCAAAAAATCCCAATGAAATAATCCATTTACGAACTAGTTTTCCCTAACTCCATGGCCCATCTAAGTATATCCACATAGGTCGTGAACATGTTGGGTATAGTGGATCATTCTATGGATATAATGGGTATAATTTGGAGAATGCATTGGGTATAGAATGACAAACAGTTTGGTAGAAAATGGTCATTCTATAGCCAAGTGTCATTCCATCCATAGTATATTGGGTATATCAACTCATATTGGGTATGTATGGTAGAAGATTGTCATTCTATACCCAATGTAGTGATTGGTTCGCCACGATGTGGTGCCCCTCCACTTATGTGCGTTGACTTGTGTTGACCCAGCTAGTTATAAATATGTCCACTCTGAACCCGATTGATATTAGTTGTAAACCACTTCTGCAATACGTCCCCATTAAAACCCATAAAATGGTTGGTTTGTAGTCTTATTGATTAAGATCCATTGAATCAACATAAAATCGTTGTTTAAAATACATTGAAACCCTTGGTTTACCTTTTTTCAACACAATTCACATAGTAGATCACCATAAATCACTACTAAATCACACTTTTCCCCAGCCATTATGATATCACCATGATATCATCTCAATCATATCACCATTCATCACCCTTAAATCCCACTGAATCACCATTTGTGTTGGGTAAATTATCATTTAATTCCATTAAGCGCAAAAAAATCCTAGTCAAGTCCCATTCAAGCCCATGAAATCACACTTTCCTCCTGTATTCCTAGTAGAAATCCAAATTGAATTCCCAGCAATTTCATCATTTTTTCATTAGAAATCCCACCAAAGCACCATGAATTTCATCATTTTTCATGATAAATCCCAGTAAATCACCATGGATCTTATCATTTTTCCATATTTCCCAAGTGAAATGGTGAAATCCTCATGTTTTGGCTGGTGGTTTCAACCCCGAAAAATAACACATATACCCTCTGGTAATTTAACATAGCTATTGAAAATGGCCATTATAGGGTATTTTCCCATTAAAAAGGGTGATTTTCCAATATTTTCCATAGTTTTTTGTATGTTTACCAGAGGGTAAAACATGTTCCAAACCACCCAGTTGGTCACCAGTTGTTGACCCAAACATCCCCCCCCGACCTCGCCTCGGTGGATTTGCTCATGGAGTCACTGAGCCGCATGGTGGCCGCTGTCGTCTCCAACTCCGCAGCAGCCTCGATGAAAACTGGTGGCTTTTTAGGAGGTTTCCAGCTGGAATTTTCAGGGAAATTTATGGGAAAATTATCATTAAAAAACATCATTGAATCCCCATAAAATCATCATTAATCCATATCAATCCCATGAAGAATCATCATCTGGTTGGTGGTAGAGCCCAACCCCTCTGAAAAATATGGGTTCGTCAGTTGGGATGATGACATTCCCAATATGATGGGAAAAATAAAAGTCATGTTCCAAACCACCAACCAGATAGGGTTTTATATGGTGTTAATGTCAAAAAACACGGTTGAACTCATGGGTTTTAATGGGTTTCATAGGATATTACTCGGTTTTTTTGGTGGTGATGGGATTTCTATTGGATTTGATTGGGATCTGTTCGGATTTATTTGATTGGAACTCATGGCGATGCAATTGGCATAAAAATGGTGGCTGAATGGAATTGAACCGAAAAAGATTTTAATCAGATGCAACCAAGAAAACTTGGGAATTACTATTTGTAGGGGATATTTTAGGGGATAGAACCAATCAAGAATTTTCCAATGAAACTAACCATCAGATGATTTTCCAACAGCTGTTGTTTTTTTACCAGCAAGGCTATAGGGTATGAATTGGATTTGAGCCCCGTCACCCATCTCATTGTACTAGCTGGTTGTTGCTATGCTGGTTAACGATTTCCCTACTATGGGTGTTCATAATCCACAATGAATTAGGTAGTATACCCAGTGCCAATCTTAGATACTCTGCAAAAAATCGAATTCTTAGCTGGTTAGTAGATAATCCCATTGATACCGCGAGTCGGACTGCGTGTCAACGCAGAACACAGCAACCCCGGGCCGCAATGGCGAGAGGCTGGGCAACTCAGATGCATACAAAGACTGCACATTCAACACTCGTGAACGCACAACTACGAGTTAGAAATGAAACAAAAACATGCCACAAATTAGTCTTGGCTACGGCACTCGGACAGCATCTCGTAGCATTACACATTCTATCCATTGCTGTTCCAAGTACCAACCACACCAAAGGTCCTCAGAGTATGCATCCAGACACAGGGCCGCCTGACCGATTCTGTTCTAAGGGTATCCATATCCTGTCCGTCAACCCAGCTCGGTCATTTGCCTGCGGAAACGCATCACGACGATCAAGGGAAAGATTCCTCTGGCTTCCAAAGTTCAACCATTGAATAGCCCATGCAATAAGTTCCAAAACTTGTGAGCCTTGAAATTGGACACATTCTCAGAAAACATAACTCCAGAACGGAGCAATGCGGCAAAAAACATGGCAGAAACTTTCGACATCCCTTCTGATCTTTCAGAGGACCAAGGGCTGCATCAACCAAGAACCGAGCGGGGCACGGCACAGACAAGGCAATCATTTCCAAGGCAAAGGCCCTCCAAATCCAGTAGAGAGAATTGACCCTGGCATTCTGGACCGCGACAGCAACATAATTCGAAGTCGCCCGTCAACCACCGCACCCAACAGAACACATTGTGAATTTTCAGACAAAGCCTGATCCCACTGCGCATTGGTGACCACCACCTTGACATGCATCTAGCTTCTGGGGCACATCCGCATTCACTCAAATTCATATCCAGAAAAGTCTGCCTCAAGTAGTGCGTCATCCATGACATCGCCTTCAACCGAAACTCCAGCTTGATTCATAGATACAACATTGGACATGCAGAAACTGTAGTCATCCCATAACTGGCACAAACACACCAAGGACTTCAAGCACAGTTCTGCAGCGAAAGGCATCACCTTAGCAACTGCTTCATCCATTGCGCTAAAACCCCTGGCCCAACTGGTTGGGGTGTGCCAACCCCATAACGGCCACGCCGCGTGAAGGCTTGGGCCGTGTGGCTATCCCATTGATACCAAAAGACTAAAGGATTAAACTCCCCATCTAAGATTGACCTAGTAACTCCCAACAACTTAACCAATCAACCAAGGTATTTTATTCATGGTTCTTTGACCGAGACCAAAGTCATGGTGATTGCTAGTGGGATCTCACTTCAACTGACACTGTGAGTCGTATTGTATGGGATAAATGGGAATTATATCGTAGTTCTTAAGTGACTATAGTAGTTATATTATAATTATAGCTGATCATGGGAATATGCCGGGAGGGTGAAGCCTCCATGGCTAGCGAGGAGATTTCTCAGCCAGCCACCTTTGATAAGTATATATATATATATAGATTAAGTCCAAATTTTTAACTCCCATGAAATCAGCTAAACCATAGTTAAACCCCATGAAACCCTGTGAAATACCATGGTTTCATGATTCAATCACCATCAACTCCCATTAGAAATCACCATTTTTCTTGCGGTAAATCCTATGAACATCGGGTCGCCCGGGCGGACTGCATGATGGAGCGGCTGGTGTAGAGCCGCGCCTTAAGGTGGGCTCAAGAAATTTAACTCAGGTGTCTAGGGTGTATATTATGATGGATCTACATATTATATATATATAACGAATAGGGGGTTCTAGTGGATCTAAAAATGATACTTAGAATTATGATATGTTTTAGATATATACATATTCTAGTTCATATTTTTCTAATCTAACTAGGGGTGGCTTTCTCATGGATGAGTATGTATATTTACATATATATTATGATGTATATATATATATTATACGTACATATGTTTCGATGGTGTGCAAACCCAAAAAATGGTGGGGGGCGATCCTCTTTTTGATGGTGCAGTTGATGTTATCTTCATGGCTGAAATCACAGCCATAAGTTGGGATATACCCGGCATGGTAACATACAAAAAGCTATTGAAAATGGCCCAGTCGAAAAAGTTGTTTTACCCATTAAAAGCATAGTGATTTTTCAGTTCGTTATGTAAACGTTTACCAGAGGATAAGCCTTGTGAATATAGCCATATACCCACGGTTACTACACCAGGCGCCTCTAAGGTTACCTTACGCCTGGTTATACAGTGGATAGTGAAGGTTTTTCATACAGCAAGTGTTCCGTAAATCAACATCCGTAAAATCACCACAGCCAATAGTGATACTCTCTGGTAAACATACAAAAAACTATGGAAAATCACCATTTTTAATGGGTAAATCCACTAAACATGTGGTATTTTCCATGGCTATGTGAAATAACCACGTGGTAATTGAATAATGATAAATCCACAAGTGCCATCACCACATCCATCATCATTCATCAATATAAATAGATGATAGTCACCACATGGTTGGCGATTTTCAGGTGGCAATCATTCCATGAGGAAATGGGGGGACCCCCAGTTCTCATCCAGCTATTCGATTGAGATTTTCCACTATACACCATCCAGCGACTGGTATTGGGGTACCACCATTTTAGTACCACCATTTTGGTACCACCATTTTAGGAAACCAAAAAAAAAAAAACGTGATATTCCTATTCTGCTGTTTCGGTCATGGTCATGCCCAGGGCTGTGTCGACAAAAGCCCACTAACTGCGGCACTGGCGATATATCCCCACCATAACCCAATTATGGTTGGATTACACTCCCGTAAATTAACAGTTCGACCCTGCCAGATAGGGCTTGGACGATTTGTTTCCACTCAAAATGGTTGATTTTCAGGGTCTGTGTTAATTTGCCAGAGGGTAAATACCATGAAATCAGCATGTTAGAGCCACTTTGTTTGTCTGCCGTGTTTGGCCTTTGAAAAGGGCGAAAAAAACATGAAATCACCAGCTTCGTAGGCTAAATCAGCATGTTTCATCCCGTTGGATCACCATATTCTTGTTTAATTCCCATTTACCCTCTGGTAATTTAACATAGCTATGGGAAATCACAATTTTTAATGGGAAAATCCACTATTAATGGCCATTTTTAATAGCTATGTTAAATTACCAGAGGGTAATCACCATTTTTGCTAGCCAAAATGCCATGAAATCATCCTTTCGCTTCCCCAAATCACCATTAAAAAAAAAACAACCATTTCGATCCCTATGAAAGCACCATCCGTCAATCCGTCGCGGCCTTGCCCTTGCCAGAGCGGACCAGAGACTTAGCCAACATCCTGACGAAGCCATGACTGTCACCATGGGATTTTGGAATTTATGAAGGATTTATGGAGGATACCATGAAATTACCATATGTTGTTGGTGAAATTGGATGAAATTACCATATTTTGTTGGTGAAATTGGATGAAATTACCATATTTTGTTGGGAGGTAACCAGCAATCTGGGTAAATTATAATAATTCACCAACCTGAATCTTGCGGCCATAAAAGGGGATGATTCCTCTATAAAAACCAGGATTCCAGGGTTCGGGAGAACAGGGTTCGGTCGTGATCAAATTTACCCAAATTTTTATGGAGGATACCATGGAAACTACCATATTTGTTCTGGTGAAATTGGATGACATTGCTGAAATCCCTCGGTTTGTCATGTTTTTTGTTTGTTGGCTAAATCGACAAGAATGCCGTGCTTTGTTTGGGGGGAACCGGGAAAAAATGGTGAAAGGGATCCAGCCAATCTTACTGTCCAGTTTGATCTATCAGTGAAAATAGTGAAATGATTAATCAGGTGACATCTAATATCTGGTCATTTAGATGGCAAAATGGCAAAAATGATGGTTCAATGGGACGAAATGATGATTTAATGGGAAAAAAACAATACTAGGATTGAACCATCAGACATGGTGATTTCATTGGGTTTTGCCAATGGCATTCACTGGTGAAAAATTAACCAACCATGATGGGATTTCATGGGATTCAATGGGGAAATCGTCTATAAATGGAGGACTTTCCATTGTCAGAGGCTAACATGGTTAAAAATGGTGCTACAATGGGGTATAATGGGAAGATTTCGATATACCCTCCGGTAATTCAAAAGTTTGAGATGGAAAATCATGATTAAAAATCATAGGGAAATCATCGAACCTATTCTTGGCCATTTATAGATAATATATATATATATGTGTTAAATTGCTGGGGGGTAGTTCTTGGTCTCATATTGATATGACTATATATATATAACCACAGTTATTTATATTACAATTTCACAATTATTGCTTAGCTTTTGTAGTCTTAGATATGTTGACTTCTTTCTAGCTGGTGTAGTATATACATATAATATATATATATATATATACATCCATTGTCCATTATATTAATATCCATTTATAGCAATAGATTGGGTAGTATACAGCTGGGATAGGACGAGATCAATGGATGCATTTTTTGGGGGGAAACAGTTACCTACCCGTTACCTTTTACAGGATTTCATTTGGAACATTTAGCAAATGAGTGTCATCACTTTGCCAATTTTTGTGTCAAGTGGGATTCTCAGCATCCTAAAATTCTCGAAATGGAGGTACGTTAGTACCATATTTTTGGCCAGATTTTCTGGGGATATTCTCTTACAAAGGCATAAAAAATAGGCCATTGATGTAGTGTTTTCTTGTAGTTTGTTCTATGCTTGTCTATCAGAATCTCGATCTTCGATGACACCACAGTAACTTCCAGCTTTACATCTCTACCGTTGGCTTCTGTGCCAGGCGGGGGAGAAATTTCTGTTGAAAAACCACTCTGTGAGAACTTCGCTTAAAGAAGCTTGCCAGTTTCGTAGAACCTGTTCCTCTGCTGAGCGTGCTTGTTGGGCTGGACTTGATAGTTATAAGTACGTAGTTGTAAGGTGGTTTCTCTTCACCAAATCTCTAGATATGTTCATCATTGCCCTCTGGTAAACTAAATTAACTATGGAAAATCACATGTTTTTCTTGGGTATATCAACTATAAATAAAACCAACTTTCTCAACCAACTATTGAAGTACCACTTCCAACTGAGTGACAACACTCAACAACTGCTATCCGACTGTACCCAACATTTTCTGGCTGAATATCATCAGAATTCACCAACCTGAAATGTATGTTTTGTTTGGGATAATTCTTGCAGCATAAACAATGATAATCATGTGCTGTGTCGCAGTGAGGTCGTTATGATCCCCACTTTGGGTAGGTTAAACCATCCTTTTCTGTTGCTTGGATGCAATGAAACTCTCATCTGTTGCTAGTTTAACCCCCCAACGAAAAGAAAAGAACACATCGGTACTTGGGTGGGCCATGCACTTACAGCATATAACTGGTTAATCAGGTATCCCCCTATCAATGGTTTATAATTAGGTGAGTTCACCCACTAAAATTAACCAATCAACTAACTCCGTGGTTGGTTCAGAAGGATTCCATTGTGGATGATGATCCCGAAAAATACCTGGTGATATATCCCCCTATAGCAACCAACCAACAAGGTTTTTTTGCAGCCACTGCGAAAAAAAAAGGTATCCCCCTGCTCCAAAATGCTCCAGAGACCCAGGGTACAAGGGGGAAAATTGGGCAAATTAAGGGGTAACATTCAAAAAAGAAACGCCAAAAGTGGTTCTCACTTACCATAACTATCATGTGGTTTGGAAACTGTACGAGTATAGCTCCAACTGCTTCCCCAAAATAATCAAAGTAGATAACCATCAGCTCAGCTCACCTCCCTCCACCGTATACATTCGGTTATAATTAGGTATGTCAACTTAAGATCGCATTGAATCCCCATAAAATCATCATTAATCCATATCAACCGCATGGAGAATCATCATCTGGTTGGTGGTTGACCTACCCCCCTGAAAAATATGAGTTCGTCAGATGGGATCATCATCCCAACTATTGGGGAAAATATAAGATGTTCCAAACCACCAACCAGATCACCGTGTTTTTGGTGATGAAAAAAAACTCCCGAAGGTCTCTACCGTTTCCGCAACCCTGCGGCGAACTTTGCCCAGTCTCTGGATGCTCTTGGGATCGCCATTGGCCTTGGCCATGTCCTGGTCCAAGAAAGTTCACGCCACAACAGACAAGCAACAAAACGGAGGAGTTCACCAACAATCATGTATGGCTTTAGAGCCCGGGCAAAACGAGCCCATGCAATTTTCCACAGTCTTGAATTAATTATCAGAAAGACGATTTGCTCATATTTGTCACTAAATTGTCCTTATTTTTTCACTATGTTTCACTATGTTTCATTATTTGCCACTATTGCTCACTATTTTGCATTATGTTTATCCACATTTATTCTTCTCTATTTTTCATTAAGTCTCACTATTTTTCACTATTTTTTCATAATTCTCAAGATTGTGGAAAATAGCATGGGCTCGTTTTGCCCGGGCTCTAAAGCTATACATGAAACAAAGTCGGTGATTCAGTGGGACTGGACCCACGGTTTGTCATACTGATTTCATGGGAGTTAACCAACATTGAGCAACACAATATTGTCATTTAGGGATATTTAGGCGAATATAATGTGATACATAATGATTGTGTGTGTGATACCAGTAGTACCGCACAAGGCGGTGGCGGAAGTTTCAAAAATAGGAAACCTATAGGAGAGTTTGGTTGTTGTGAATCAAGGATGGCAGAGCGAAGCCACTGATGGATTGAAAGGTGCTTGAT
>Ga0126342_10022240_pt1 | contig 10493 bp, 7 predicted proteins | sample Cyp1metagenome_FD_92528 | JGI IMG/M metagenome (GOLD analysis project Ga0126342, IMG submission 92528) | Coral microbial communities from Lord Howe Island, Old Settlement Bay, Australia - Cyphastrea 1 metagenome | ecosystem: Host-associated > Invertebrates > Cnidaria > Coral ...
GGCCACTAAGGCCATCTGAGTTCGGGCCAGCTGAAGAAACAAATGGCGTCAAAGTCAAAGATAAAGACAAAGTCAAGCTACCTGATGCAGCGGCCGTTGGACGAAGGAAAATCTCACAATATAAGTATTAAGTATTTTGGACAAAACTACGCCACAATGGCGTTCAAATCTTTTCATGCCAGATCCGTGCAGTCTGTCCTGAAGGTCAAGTTCCCTGGCAGTCTCCCAGTACTTGTTGTATTCCTGGAGGGCTAGAAAATTGCTTCATGAACATAGAACAGATGGAGGTTTCCAGGAAAGGTACCCCTAAATCGTCCTGTTTTAGATTGGGATTTTCCAGTATAAACAATGCAGCTATTGGGGTACCAACATTTGTGGAAACCTCCATAGTCATGGGGGTAGCCCCATAGCTGGATGGTTTATCAATGGAAAATCCCAATCTAAAATGGATGATTTGGGGGTACCCCTATTTCAGGAAACCTCCATATATGATCATATATGAAGATATCCATATTATTGTGGGGTCAGGTATGTGGTTTTTGGGCAAGTAGACTGATTCAACTGTCCGAAGGCACATTTTGAATTGCTTGCCTTCACTTTTTGTACACCTCATTTTGGAACAGTTGTCATATCCAACACCATTGATGTGGACTTTCCTAGACCCAATGACAGTGCAGTTGCAGTGATTGCCTGAACATATGGACATCTTGTGGTATTACCATACTGTAGCTTACTCTCCAATAAATTCATGTAGATTTGTTCTGGATAAATAACATTAATTCACAAGCCTAAATTCGGCCATTTGACGTTGCGACGTATAGATCAACATGGATCCCATCACTTCATTTTTGTTGTTAGCTGGTCACCCTATGGTAATTTGACATACATATATATACATATGAGCAGATGAAAAGTCAGCATTTTTTAGTATGTAAAACATGGTAAACCCATCTATCATGGGCCACTTTCCATACCTATGTAAAGTTGCGGCCAAACACCTCCTGCCCGAGGCACTCTCAAAACACTGTAAACAGTCAGTCATTCTGGCATTCCTGAAAAGCTCAGGTAGGGGACCTCTGCGTCGTTGCATAAGTCATACTGAACCCTAACACCATAATTTTTTGAAGCCTTAAACCCCAAACAATAAGCCCTAAACGTCGAAAAACAATTGAACATCAAGAGAAAACCTCAAAACCCGAAACACATAAACTCTAAAATCCTAATTCTAAACTTCTATGTAAACCCTAAAACCTTGGAAACCGGAAAAAAGTGATGTTGAGCGACACGGGATGTCTGCGTGTATACGTACCGAGTCGGCTTCCTCAAATATTTACCCAGTGTCGCTGGTTTGAATCAGATTGGGCCCGCATTACATCCCCATTGTCCATGTATTATATTATATATTATATATATAATATGTCTAATATGCTTTATTTTTTCTGCACATTGATACGAACAAAAACAAAAAAACTTTGCTGGTGAACGTAGATATTCCAGCAAAACACTCAAGGATCAGCAACTAGCCTCTGGTTATGTCAAACATAGCTATTGAACATAGCCCATAGTTTTATAGTTGATTTACCTATCAAACATGGGGATGTTCCATAGTTATGTCAGTTTACCAGAGGCTATAATCCTCTAACATCCCTGTTTTTTGGTTGATTGAACCCCCAACTAATCACCATTAAATCCCATTAAACCACCGTTAATGGCTACAATGTGGGGCCCCCTAGTTATAAGTTGGTTTATAATCCCATCTAACTATGGTTATAACTACCATAAACCCTAGTTATTGTAGTTATAAACCAACTTAGCTATCTTGGGGGCCCCACATTGTACCCATCCAGTCGACTCCTAACTGTCCTCCACGTAGTCCAAGGCCTCTTCTAACTGACGGTCATACTCCTTCCCGAGGCGACCGCTGGAAGGGGTGCGACCCGGCGGCCGGGGGTGGTACCCGAAATGGGGTTCGCATCATCCAAAACTGTGGTGGTCAATCTCACCGTTTCTTTTTTTTGGTTATTTACTAATTAAAGGAAAAACCACATGTGGGTGCGACCTCAAAATGGCAAATTGAACATGTACAGGAAAACTATGATAAAACGTCAAATTTGGGATTACCATGGATTACCCGGTTAATTACCATTTGTTCCAGGCAAACCCATATTTGATTATATATTTGATTGTCAAGAAACTAGGTTTCTTGTATAGTTCTAAGCTTATCAAACAAAATAGTGATGCAAAAAGCAACGGTGGCATGGTGAATGTGAAAGGCATCAGGTTCCAATGTGACAATATCTGGAGTGGATCTGCTCTTCACATGTCCCAAGGAGGGGATCATTCCAAATTCGGACTTGCAACGAAGCTCTGTTCACCACAAACTGAAGCTGCAAATGGAACCCGCATGATGAGGGTTGAAGGTCTGGATTTAGTCAATCATATAATCATATATATATATGGTCACCCCCCCATGATCTACCCAGACGCATTATATATATTTTTTTATATGGGAATTACCATGCATATATATCATTATATATATAATGTACTCACATAGTATCATCGGCCTTACAAGGAAACAAGATGGCCGGCATGTGTGAACATTGAAGGGTTTGCTCACCCCAGAAATGTTGGGCATTCGCAACATACGCAACTTCCACAAGATAAAAACCAGTCGGACACCTGGAACATATAGCTAGTTCACATTCACATCATCTAGCTGTAGTTCACATCCTGGTTGACCACACTTTTCGGCATTTTCTTGGCATTTTCTTGGGGGGATTTTTACTACATAGGAACTTCTGCGATCGTCTTCTGCGTCCTTCATCCTCTTCTCATTGGCCTCCGAGACGCTGTCCTTCCAACCGATGCCCAAACGCTCCAAGAGGATACGATCCATCGCGCCAGATGCGGCCGCCGATGACCGGCAGATGTGACGGACGTTCGACTGGTGTGGGAAAGGTGATTTTTTGGGCTTGATGGGGTACCCAAAATTCCATCATTTGTAATTCATCTGTTATATGTTATGATTAAATTAATGATGAAATTATGATGAAATTAATGATTAAATGATACAGCCATGTCTGGAGAACCTTACCAAAAAGGACAGAACCAAATTGTTCCAATGTCTATCAAAAGGACATGAAACGAAGGACCTTTGGCCCCTTGAAAAGTCCAATGGATTTTGAGCGTTAATCCAAATCTAGGGCTCAACTTGGAAATCACCTGCCCAATCAGTCATCAAGTAACTTCAGAGAATGTTTTTATTCAGTTTCAACAAGGACTTTCCAGTTGAGAGGTACTTTACATGGTACAACCCCAAGCATAATCCTCTTGATGTGTCGCGTTGGCTGCCTTTTTCGGTCAGCTTTGGGCTGAGATTTGGGGCAATTATTTTCTAGTGGCAGGGAAGCCACAAAAGGGGAAGCCATGAATACCCGGCCTGGTAAACAGCCACATAACGAACTGGAAAGATCCACCATCTTTAAGTTCGGTAAATCAACTATAAAACTATGGGCAATTTTCTATAGCTATGTTTGATTTTCCATGAAATAAACCATCATAAACCATCCATTTTGGGGTACCCAGTACCCCCATTTTAGGAAACCTGCATATTTAAAAAAATACCCGAGGGTATTCATGGCCATGTCATCTGCATCTTGGACAATTCGCTGAGATGCAGGGGCTTTTTCTGGGCACGGGGGGGCCCGAGAAACTCATCGACCAAGCTGTAGGAATCCTGATATTTCCCAGCATCCCTTAACTTGCTGAGGCAGGACCTTCGGGATTTATTCATTTGGTGAAGGCCAACTGAAGCAGCTTTGCTAGTTGGATGTGTTTTCAAAGAACATCTCCAAAAAATACACAGCTTGTGACCCTGTTCCAGTCTCACCCTAGGAGTCTACTATCATAAAATCTACAATTAAAATGTATAAGTTATGCATGACTTGTCCCTCGCCAAGAAGTCCTCTTGGATAGCTCACTTTCACGTGGGTTGACCACAGGATATGGGGCCGGGGTCCAAACCCAATTAATTTCTCTGAAACTGGAGTACTCCCAATTCCAATGATTCCTCGTCTTGTTTCCATTAAAACAAGTTGAAGATACTTAAAACATGTAATTTTGTAGTACCCTCTTGTAATTTGATGTAGCTATGGAAAATCACAATTTTTGATGGGAAAACTCACTATAAATGGCCATTTTCAATAGCTATGTTAGTTTACCAGAGGGTATATCCAGCCCATCTCTTGTGTACATCCGTCTGAGGGAGCAGCAGCCACTCGGGGTCATCAAACTTGGGTTCGTAGACGGGATAGCCCCACTCCTGCACCCACGATAGATAAAGGGCCGAAGAACAACTGGCCCAAACATGGGACATGAGTTTGTGATCATATTACAGATGGATACATGTGGAGGTTTCGTAAAGTGGAAGTACCCCAATTCATCCAAGTCATTAAACCATTATTATAGTATCAAAATCCATGGTTTTGGGGATCCCCAAAACCATAAGAAACCTCCAAATACCTGGTGAGCCCCAAGTAAAGTGTTGGTCATTTTAGTCATCTCACCGAAAAAAAAAAACAAGAATACGCTGGAGCACTCGCAAACTCCATGACATATTACATTGGGTTTTCTAGGCAAGCTTTCCTGTTATAGTTACATTCATTGGCCAATGGAAAGGCCCCTTTGATTGGAATGGACCCAACTTATCCCTATGGGATCCGCTCAAACCTATAGCGTCCAAATAAATTTCTTCATAAATAGAATCTCCCCCTCATCGGTGTAGCCACTTGTATATATATCCATTGGTATCAGTATCCCCACAAATAGCAAACAAAGAACGTATATATATATAATTACGGATCAGAGATTGACCAGTAAATACACACTCCTAATCCCCTTCCCAGTTAGTTATAATCAATCTTACCTAGTGGTTTTCTGGATCTTCCCCACAGCCACTGGGCTCTCCTTCAGCTGTTCCTTGCTGTAGACTGGACCACTGGAAGCAGGCCTTAGTTCGAAAGATTTGGCTATTGCCTCCTATTGGATGATTTTGAAAAGGGGTTGTGCTACTGGGGACTCCCCAACTAACCAGTTGATCTGTGGGTCCAAGGTCTGAAATTTTGAAACATACATATATACATATATATATATATAGTATATGTCAAAGATATGTAGACTACTCTCAAAATTCCTCATCACCACATCACCGCATGTGAGCCGGGCTCATAATTACAAAAAGATTGTGTGGGTCTGGTTCCCACATGGTCCCACTAAAATTTTATGATTTGCAATGTGGACTTGACCAACAAGATGTCTTTTAACCATTTTTAACCCCCAAAAAACGACAGGATGCTTCACTAAATGGACTCATCCGGAAATTTGGTTGGGCAATGTGAAATTCTCATGTTCTATCCTTTCTCTGCGGTGAAACCCCGGTGAACGTCACAAAGAAGGGTGAGACTGGAATGGTTTGGACCCACCCTGGCCACCACAAGGTTGCTAACATGTTGCTACAATCCCTATTTTTGCTATTTCAACCGTCCATTTGGCTGCTTGAATCCAATTTCTGTTGCTAAAATATGCTACGATCATAAATCATCATAAATCCTTCATTATGTCAATGTTGCTACCCTCTGGTAAACTAACATGGCTATGGAAAATCACCATTTTTATTGGGAAAACTCACTATAAATGGCCATTTTCAATAGCTATGCAACAAATTTCCAGATGGTAATTGCTATAATCAGAATCTCCATCAATCCTGTTGCTGAAAATCCCAATTTGGTCGTTATCTCCTCTGGATTCCTCTGGGCGCTCCGGACGCAACGAAGGCGGGCGGTTTCTGCTTGGCGACCGTTAAACCTGAGGCCTCTGCTAAAGAGAAGTCCTGCCAAGCAAAGGACGGCTTTTGCTACCTAGAATTTGTTATTAGTTATTAGATGTTATTATACAGTGTACTATATAGTATATATATATTTTAAAAAAAAAAAACATATATAGTATAGAAAACTATATAGATATATAATGATATATAGTGTAGAAATATAGTATAGACATATCCGAGAAGTATACGTGAGTTACTGTATTAGCTATCACTGATTTGTTCTTAGTTATTAGTGTAGTATACAGTAGGAATCAGGGGCCCTACTTTTGCATTGCCAATCTTGGACACCCTGAACAAAAAACACATGCTGGTTAGTATATACCATTGATATACCATATGGTAATGAAACATGGCTAGCTGGGAACTCCCCCATAAATGGAGATTGCTGGGAAATTCATCGAACTGAATGGGTGAATTTCCATTGCCAGCTTTGATTTCTGCAGGGTAGGACTAATGGGAATAGGATGCAACATTGAATCATATGATGCTTGAACTGCCTTGAATATATTTGAATACAATTGGATATATGACTGATAGTACTGTAATTCGCACTAAACTTCATAGGTTTTGCCATCATCATATTAGTGAATACGAAAGTATGTCGTAGTTCTATGTAGTTCTACTATTATGTCATATCGCTGTAAATGATCATAAGTCAGCTCCAAGAATGTATGGAGTTGACTTACTTAGGTATTTAATCTGCCAAGTTTGGGCAATAATTCAACCATGGCAACAGCTAGGCAAGGATCTAATCTACACAAATTGTGAATTTGACATGATTTGATGAACTAAAATCGCAACCTCATGGAAAATAAGATGTTCAACTCTTGAAAAGAAGAGAAATAGGGAGATTCACCAACCCTCTGGCAGTTCCTCCAGTTTGACGTTTGAATTGGCCCTACTTTTACATTGCCAATCTTGGACATTCGGAACAAAAAAACATGTTGGTTTGTGGATACCATTGATATACATTGATATACCATATAGTAATGAAACATGGCTAGCTGGGAATTCCTTCATTTTTTTTCGGGACTTTTCCCGTTCAAACCTCCAAATGTTCGGGGGATTTCCCAGCGAGCCATGCTTGATTTCACACCGGAGGATACCCGCGAACCCAGCTTCGAAGCCAGCTCCTTGCCCACAGATTGTTCCGGAAAGGACAGTTCACACTGATGTTGGATCTCGCCATCCTCCGTGGGAAGAGCCATCCAACTTAGGAAGATTGTTATAACTTAGTTATAACCCACTTGTCCATGGGATAACCCCAGCTAGGTGACTTCAGAACTGGCCTTGCTAGCCACTGACTAAGTTAGGAAGGTTGGAAAAGAAGAATGCTGGGCCTCTTTCGACAGTCTGGAAAAACAAATTAGACACATAGCTTTGCAGATGTGGGTTTGTCCAGAGAAGCCCAAAGTGGAAACTCCAACAGGGTTGCAGCAGTCGCTTCTGCCCATGTAGTTCCTAAAGGCACCCTGCCATTTGCTGGATCATATCCTGATGGAACTGAATAGCATCAATACTATGGACAATCACCAATACTACATCTGCTACATCTGGTCTGGTTGGTGGTTAAACCAGCAGCCAGAAAAATACTCGTCGTTTGGGAAAAATATAAAGATATGTAGAGATATGTAGAGTATATCATCCCTGAAAAAGATCCTGAAGTAGATCAACAAAAACTATCGCAAGGGGGTTGACTCAAAATTTCCTGACCATAGATTACCCTCTGGTAAACTAACATAGCTATGGAAAATCACCATTTTCAATGCGTAAATCCACTATAAATGGCCATTTTCAATAGCTATGTTAAATTACCAGAGGGTATTCATCATTCTTCAGGCTTTTTGTTGATGTTTTTTGACGTATCATTGCCTGTAATATCCTAACCCCACATGGCAACCGTTAAATCCACGCAACCTCCGGCGATTCATAGGTTGGAGGCCCTTCCAATACCCTGGATTAGCGTTATGGAGTTTTCGGCAAAAAAAACACGTTTTTTCCCCAAAGAATGCTTGGTAGTATATGATCAATGATCAATGATAGATGATCCCCAATTTGTTTAAATGGGTTTCCATTTCTTGGAGAATGATTAGAATGATCAATGATCCCCAATATTTTTCAGGATAGTATCAGGCTCAACATTGTTTTTAACCATCCATCAGGCCCATCAATGATATATAAATACCAGACCCAAATCGTTGGATGATTTTTCATCTTTATACAAGTTGATGGTTGCTCATCTCATTTCAAGTTCGAAATTTGAAACACCCATTTATCATCATTTCATGGATTATCACAATTCCAAATATGTACATATATACATATGTATATATAATATATATATATATACATAGAGGGCATATAATGCTTATAACTCTCGAAGAACTCATCCACATGTTTCAAACTGCTAATATCATTCCAGCAGCGAGCTGCCCCTGCCTGGCTGGGCGCCTGAAAACTCAGATGGGCCGTAGAGCCACTCGGAGGGGGAAGCCTTGGCAATCACCCTGAAATAGGATGGATTGTAAACCATTAAAAGATGTGTGAATCATTAAAATCAAAAGTATGTAAACCATTATTTTAGGTGGATTGCAAACCATTAATAATCCATTGTAAATGGACTGATTTAATTGTTGTGAATTATCATCAAACCAGCAAGAAAGATGGGTAAATCAACAAGAACTCCCCACAGCCTGAGCCACCAGTCATAACCATCCCACCAGTTGTCAATGTCAACAAGTTGAACAGAGCCGCAAAACCCAAGAATCTCAAAAATGCTACCTGCCAATCATGTTCGGGAATACACTCAATTCATCATATTCATCTCAATTCACCATCTTCTGAAAATGAAGACATCGTTAGTTAATATATGTTAATTAATATATTATAATATACTCATTTTCCTTAAGTGGGTGTTCTAGAAAATAATGGATTGATTTGCCTTCCTCTAAGATAGATATGGCAACCCATTGATTTCTCTAGACACATGATCTACGCAATTGGTAGATTGTCATTGCCCATGTTGGTTTCCTTGAAGGTAAGGATCTGTTTGCAGATGTTTACAGGAAACCATGTTTGTTAACACCCAACAAGATAGAGGAAACCAGGACCAGGACGTGGGTATAATGCCAAAAGAACCCGGCTGTTGGGCGGTTACTGCCTTTTTTCACTGGTTGATGCCATTGGTTGATGTGGGGGATCAGAACCAATTGTTCATCCTCTGAGAATACTACCCTGGTTGGTGGTGCAATAACCATCTTGAAAAATATGAGTTCGTCAATGGGAAGGATTACATCCCTTTTTTATGAAATGGAAAATAAAATTCATGTTTGAAACCACCAACCAGATAATTGTTCATGCTCTGAGAATACCTCTATTGACGATTATTGAAACAATGTATTGATACAAACCAACCTTAGCTCGGCATTTGTACAAAAATCTGCATGTACTTGGCACTGTGCCAGTACAGAAATGGGGGCATGAACTTCATGAACATCCAACTTCCAGCTTGTTGATGTGAAAGTGGGTCGGTCACCAGAGTCTTGGACCGTCCTGCCCAAGGCCGAGAGCGGCTCACTGCCCAAGGCCAAACTGCTTGGTATTCCAGGTATCATGGCCAATCTTGGTCTGTACGTAAGGTTGGATATCCTTGGATATCCAGTTTGCTTTGATTATGCTAAGTGGGTATTGTACAAAGCCGCTTAAAATTAAAACTACAGTATATCCATTCGGTGGTTCACCTCAATTAGTGGGTTATACCCCCTTGGTCATTGCCACAATTGCCCTACTTAGCCCATCTATAACGTTATGACTAGTTTACAACGGACTCACTAAGTGGGATGAACCACCAAGTTTTCATTATAGAATCGTCCATCCTTCACCAAGATTGAGTGAATGTATCAGTTTAATGGATACCACCACAGGTGGCTCCAATGTCATATGCCAAGGGCCCAGGCAATGCCACTGCCGGATGCACCTCAGGCTCTCAACGACATATATAACATATTCCCAAACATGGATTCAGCAATATTCAGCAATTGCATACCCTCCAGTAGATTGACATAGACATGGAAAACCCATGGGGGAACCTTAAGAAAAGGATCTACATCCCTAGTCGGTTTCCCATGGTTTTGCATATGTTGCTTTTACATGCTTTTACTGTAGGGTAACCCGTGGCACTTTCTCCTGATTCTAAATCATATTTTCTCGTGCATTCTGACCTGTAAAACTAGCCATCATCATGGATTTTGTTTATTCCATGTTTTAAAAAGTGCCCAGGAATCAAAATTGCTTACTCCACATGTAAGGCTATCCACAAAACATTTTTGCCTCTGCAACTCCACAAAAAATCGGAGCATCCGGATTTCGGATTTCTAACTCCCCACACTAAGTCGCCCAGCCCAATTTGTGATTCCTGGCATCGTGGATCGTGGCGAAAATAACATCGGCGTTGGCATCGGAGCTTAGTGGATCTCATGGGGTCCCATGTCGCTAAAAAATGGTTCTGTTATGTTCTGTTCAGAGACATACTGACTTACTGTTTGAATTTTACCCCGCATTGCCAAGTTACACCTATATTACCTGTGTATATGTGTGTATATATATA
>Ga0126342_10022241_pt1 | contig 10492 bp, 8 predicted proteins | sample Cyp1metagenome_FD_92528 | JGI IMG/M metagenome (GOLD analysis project Ga0126342, IMG submission 92528) | Coral microbial communities from Lord Howe Island, Old Settlement Bay, Australia - Cyphastrea 1 metagenome | ecosystem: Host-associated > Invertebrates > Cnidaria > Coral ...
AACCATAGGAAAACCATAGGAAAACCATAGGAAAACCATAGGAAAACCATAGGAAAACCATAGGAAAACCATAGGAACACCATAGGAAAACCATAGGAAAACCATAGGAAAACCATAGGAAAACCATAGGAAAACCATAGGAAAACCATAGGAAAACCATAGGAACACCATAGGAAAACCATAGGAAAACCATAGGAACACCATAGGAAAACCATAGGAAAACCTATATATAGCCTATAGCTATAATCCATTTATAGAAGGTCTGGTTATTTCGCTGGTCAATCGACTGGATGGGTAGAAACTAATCCTGCATAGTCTTTTGGCATGGGATGATCTACGTTCACCAGCTCAGAATTTGTCATTTTTTGCAGGTTAGCTAAGATTGGCCATGAATAAATGGAGGAAACAACATGAAAACACATGGAAGTTAATGGGATTTACAATAGGATTATACTGGGATTATAATGGAATTATAATGGGAAAATATAGGACTCCATCCACTAGCGATGGAGGTTTTAACGTTTTTGTTTGTTGGGAATATCAAACACTCAATGGCTTGGATTGTTGTTCAAACACTTGGATTACTTGGATCAATGGGAATTTCAGGATCCTAAAATGGAGGTACTCGTACGTTAGTACCATATTTCTGGCCTTATTTTCTGGGGATATTCCCTTACATAGGCCTAAAAAATAGGCCTTATATATGGTAGCTACCTCCAATCAATCGGTTCCTGGCCAGCATGGCCATTGATATAATGATTTTTCATGGGAAAACCATAGGAACATCCAAGAGCAATGGAGATTTTCAATGGGATTTTTTCATGGGTTAGTGGATAATTAAAATGGATTGAAAACCCATGGAATCCATTGAATCCGGATGAATATTATTGATGAATATTAATTAACCATTCATGGAATCCATTTTCACGAATATTCCATTAATTAAAAATGGATTGAATATTCGTGGGATAATGGAAGATGAATGGGATTGTCACTCAACATTTCATACATGTCTTTGGATTTGCTGAGTAAATTTCTTAATTTTATTTGCCCACTGGGAAATCCAAAAAACTTGGGGAATCTATAAGAACGACTTTTTTGGGTAAGCAAATCCAAGTGGTGCCCCAGTTCGTTAACGATGTTGGCGAGCATAACTCGTCATAGATCCAATTTCACCGTAGGGTTTATGATAGATATATCATACGTATATATATATATATATCGCACTGTTAATGGCAGTTCTAAACCAATTCCCATTCTTATCCCATCACACTTCTAGTATTATTTATCATCCCATTATACAATCCATGCAAAAAGCCCATGAAATCCCTATTGAGTCCCAAGCCACGGCTTTTTCTCCAGGCGGCTGGCTTGAAGCAGCGCGTACTGTCGTTGGAAAGCTGCCAGCATACCATGGGCGAGTGCCTCAAGGACCGCCCCGTGGTGTCGTGGAAACGCCACGTGGCCAAAATGGCTGGATTTTGCTGGGATTTTTTGGGATTTCATTGGTGATTCTAGAGAAAAAAACATGAAACACCTGTGCTTTGGGGTTGATGAAATTTAGAGTAACGGAGCAACGTTGACATGGAGATTCTTCTTGGATTTTGGTGAGCCATGAAAATTTCCTGAGAAATAGAGTGATTTCCCTAGAAATGAATCCTTTGGTGGATGATCTTCTGCAAAACTTGGATCTGGAGAACTATCAAAATGGCTGGCTGTCCAGGAGATTCAGGTCTAGCCAGTCTAGCCCAAAATCAACATCCACTGGTTGGGAAAACCCATGGTTCCGGAGATTTTTCGGAAGCCATTTTCAAAGATTCGAGAACATCAACATTTTTCAACCAGAGAGGCACCTAGTTGAGTATCCCGTGTTTCCCCATTTTCGGAGCTCCAGGAATATCAAGAAAGAGCGCGGGAGGCGAAGGAGGAGGAGCAGCACGCCAAGGACCAGGTGCCCAGATTCGATGGTCATCAATGCATTTTCATAGGGATTTCGATGGGGGTTTCCATATTTCATGGGGGATCCCCAACAGCTGGTTGGTTTATTTCATGGAAGATCCATCTATGGATGAACAGGGGTACCCTGAGGAAACCTCGGAAAGCTCCATAAGCCCAGCTTCGAGGGATTGCCGAACTCCGTGGCTTTCCGAGATGTTGTCAACAAAACCAAGCCGGTGACCACCCAAAATGATGGAATCCTGAAGGCGAATACCTGCTAAGATGTCGTTTGGCTGGCTTAGATCTGCATGTTTCAAGACTATTTTGGTGTTTTATGTTCCCTCTCAATCCCATTTGTCAACATTTTCAAACATTTTTCCATATCTCAACAATCATCATTCTTAAATCCATCTATCTATCTATCTATCTACCTATCTATCTACTGTAATCTAGTCTAGTCTAGTCTAATCTAATCTAATCTAATCTGATCTAACTATCTATCTATCTATCTAATCTACCTATCTAAATATCAATCCTATGGTTTTCTCGTTGTTTCCCTCCCTACTCCAGGACTTCCCGCCAGGTCAGGAGATTAGCCGAGACCCTGGCGCTGGAGAGGCGAAGCAGGAACTGAAGGTGCGGACTGGGACTCGGTTGGATCTCTTCAGATCAGGGTTTTAGCCCACAGGGCCATGGGAAATCCCTAGGAAATCCCTCGGAAATCCCTAGGAAATCCATATACAACCATATACAACCCATATTTCATCCCATAGATAAGTGGGGATATTTCATTCTGACTGGGGGGGTTGTCAAGAAAGCCATGGATTGAATGGGGCTATCATGGCATTATCATGGGACTATCATGGGATTATCATGGGATTATGATACCGTATATAATTGTGGGATTTATATCATGGGATTATCATGGGATTCTAATGGGATTTTTGCACATGATTTAACCACCAACAATAAAGATTTAAGCTGAAAATTGGTGGTTTGTTTGAAAAAACATGGGATAACCAAGGACTTGATGGGATATAAACATGGGGACATGAATGGTGATATAACCAACTATATAATTCCAATTTTTTGGGATCTCTGAACATGTTTAGTATATCCCCAATTCTGGCTATGAACACTTGTATTTGCTGCAGATGAGTTTTTATTTTCTAAATGGAACATCCACTACTGAATCATCATAGGGAATAGTCTTGATTGTTTCATATTGAATCATCATAGGGAACAGTCTTGATTCTTTGGGCTTCCAATTTAGTAAATCCAAATTTTAATATGTTTTAATATGGAAATGATGATTCACCCGTGGATTTATTTGGCCATGAATTTTCGACTGGGTCCAGTTCGCCATGACCCGTGCTCGATTCGATGGGTGAACCACCAGCCAAGAGATTTTTTTGAGCTGGTGGGGGATGATATGGGATGATTTTGAGCCAACAAAAGGTGGGATTGAAGAAATAAATAACCAATGTGGGATCCTAACGGTGCTGGTATATATGGTGACATGGATCCCATCAATATACCCCCTTTATGTTAGCATATATACCAGCACCATGGATCCTATGGGTAATGGATACTGGTTGGTGGTTTGGACGATTTTTTATTTTTCCATTCAGTTGGGAATAGTAACCCCAACTGACGAACTCATATTTTTCAGAGGGGTAGGTCAACCACCAACCAGGATATCAATGGGATATGTTGATACACTGGGATGAGGAAGGATTTATGTAAATGATTTAAGCATCAGAAATTAGGGGTTTGAACAATAGCATACAAGGGTTTGAACCATCAAATGTATTGGTAAGTCAATTATAAACAGGTAGTAACTCACCAATATATTATTGTATTTTCTTTCTAGTGGAGAGTTTACTTCCAAATGTCCAAGGTTCTTGGAAATCTGTCCAGATTTTCAGGAGGGTTTAAATCTGGGGTTGTTACCATGTACCAAATTTCTCCACTCATTTCTTCATCCGTTTCCGCGATAGGTCTTCGATAGCTGGGACCTGACGCGAGGTAACGATTGTTTACGTGGCTATGGCTCAAACTGATGAAAGAACCTGATGAAATTTGCATGGTTAAACACGAGGATTCCACTTTGACATATTTGAGCTGTAGCCAAGTGTCGGTTGGATTTGCCCACCGATTTGATTTTAGGTTTCCATTTGAAAGCTGAAAATGCATTTCCTGGAACTGTCGTGGAGCAAGGGTTGTGGGTCCACATCCCTTGAGGATGGATTGTCAGCAGTGACACCACCATTTCTTCCTGCAGTTCCAGCCTGAAATTCGGCCAGATGCCAAAGAGGCCTTTTGTGGAGAAGTGTTTGGCCTCCGGCGCGATGCCGGAAATTCGGAATTCGCAAAGATTCGCGGCTGCTACTGTTGTTTGATTGTTGTTGCTGTCGCATGTTCCACGAAAGATTTGTGGAACATGTGGTAGCGATGCACATCAGCTGGTGTGGTCAAGTGATTTGAGCCAAAAAGAGCGGAATTGGGGCGCGGGTTTGGCATGCGAAAATTCACGAAATGGGGCAGACTGGGTGAAGGGAAACTTTGCAGTTTTTTTTTTTAAATGTTCGAGGATAAACAATGATTTACCCTCTGGTAAACATTTACATAACTATGGAAAATCACCATTTTGAATGGGAAAACTCACTATACATGGCCATTTTCTACAGCTTTTCGTATGTTGACCAGAGGGTACACCGGATTTTTTTCAAGCCATTGAACATTCGGATTTCCTCAAGAGGGGCACCCTTAGAATCTGATGCAACCAGAAGTGGATAAACACTGGCAGGATGCTGCGGGAAATCATTCTCTGGTCAACCGTGGCGAATGATAGGTGGGTATATTGTTGTTGTGTGCGATCAATGGGACAATGAACATCAATGAACTAATTGCTAAACAGGACTGTATGATACTGTGTAGTATGTGTGTTTTTTTTTTCAGGAATCCAAGTTTAGCCAGTTTAGCCATGAATCGGAGTCTTGTTGGTGAAATCAAGTGGACTCAACCATCAAAAAACGCCGGTTTTTGGTGGATTTTGCTGGCGATGATCGCCAATTGGCTCCAAGTTCAGAGAAAAGTTTGAGCCAGGGCCTACCAGTGACTTGTACTCCGGTGAACACATGTTGCCATATGGAGAAATTGAGCATTCTTCCAACATTTGATCCATTTTGTGATTCAGATTTTCACAGCCATGTGAACCATACGAGTTGCAGACACTAGTTAACACAGCCAGTTTTGGGTTCTAGTTTGATTGGAAAGGGTGCCTTTTGCCCCACAGAAAAGGATGAAATTTCTGCATTTGTTGTGCTCTTCTGAATAGATTTCTGGAGGCTACGCATGGATCGCATGGCATGGATTTCCCTCCCAGTGGCATCGTTTCAAGTTTCGACCGAGCGCCATGGGTGCCCAAGTGAGTGAAAATTGCTGCGTCACTCGACGGGAGATCAGATGGGGATCGGGATGAAGGTAGCAATCACCACACGAAGCAAATCATAGGTGGAAGATCTATGACAATTCCCAGTTATATATGAATTATATGATTTATATATGTATATATATATATAGAGCTGATATTTCAATGGATTATTAAGCACTTACGAATCCTGTGCACGTCCAAGAAGGACCTGATGGGCTGCACTCCAGGTTGGGCCTTAAAAAATGACCAACGCCTTAAATGTCACCAACCACCGGTGATGACGATTACATCATTCCCGGTTGTTTGGCAACGATCAAATGTTGTTTGGGGTGGGCCAAGAAAGGTGGTACCTGTCAACATGGCGAAGGTTTGACAGCACAGCTGACAGATCAAAGGTGAGGTGTGACATTGGGCCCCCAAGATAGAATGAAGTTGGTGTATAACATGTTACAACAAATGCAGTAACTATCAATATCAATATATATAACTCGGATTTACAGCGAACATATCTATATTCTATATTGAAATTGGGTTAAACACCAACAAACGCAACTGGCGGGCCCCACATTGTAGTTGTCCGGCCAGGTGCACACACACAGACACATCAGGTGGCCAAGCTTATGAAGCAGGATGATTTCTTGGATTAAGCATATCTTATCTTGGATTATCCAGTCTTTTAGTGGCTTGGAATATCTTGAAAACAACTAAAAATCCTGACAGTTCAAGTGAACTAGTAAGTACATGGGAAAACATCCGAGATGGACGCCAGTTCGGAAATTTATATGCTGATCATGTGGCACTGTGACCAGACCTCTAGTTGTGAAATTTAAGCGCGCGGTTCACGCGCGCGAACGAGGCCCCGTTACAGCGCTTGATTGGATTGCTCCACTCACTCTCGGCTGCATGCCGCGAACGTTCAGTAGGGGATGAAATCTGTCAAGTCCAGTAAGTTTCTGCAGCTATTTCTGGTGGATACATCGCTACTGTAGATGGTCACATAAACCAACCTATAACTGGGGGAAACTGGGGCCCCCTTCCCGGAGTTCGTTTTTAGCCGAAAATTCGTCAATAGTTCAGCCGGGATTCTTGGGTCGTCTACCCTGGCAAGACGGGACACCTCTCCATCTATGGTCCAATGGTCCAATAGGGATTTTCCATCGACCCGTTGGAGGATCATCGTACAGAACGGTTCCATCATTGGCCCCGAACAGTCCTCCATGACAAATCGATTTTTTGAACGACAAGTGAAACATAGAGATACCAGGTTTCTACGTTCTAACCGTCTAACCCTCTGGTTATGTCAATAGCTATTGAAAATGGCCATCTATAGTGGATTTACCCATTAAACATGGTGATTTTCCATAGTTATGTTAAATTACCAGAGGGTAACCCACTTAATTGGATGTTGCCAGACTTAGCGAAGTGGCTTGGTGGGGTATTTATCCCAATAGACCCCAGCTTTTTTCAGGGGACAAAAGCCATTTACTCAGCAAAGCCCATGCCATAAACCTACACTGGGGATGTTTTGAATACCACCATGGTGATTTTCGGGATGAATGATGACATTGGGTGAAAATCACATTAAGCACTTTAGAAACCACATCTCATCCCCAACCTTGGCAACCTTGGATGGGTAGTTTAATACTTTATATATATATATATATTTGCTATAAACGGAAAACCAGCAGACCAGCAAAAGATGACGTTTTCTTTTTTTTGGACTATCAAAGATTGACCATGATTATCATTGAGAATTAAAGTTGAATTAATATTCGATCAATGTGGGAAGCCTGGCTGCCATAAACCTACCATGGGGACCACACCAAAAAGCCCGGTTTCAATCCCGCCAAGGGTCCACGAGAAAAGGACAGCGTAGGGGGCCCCTTGGGGCGGTGGCTGGGGTCCAATGATGTTTTTCAGTTTTTTCATGATGTTTCTCAGGGTCTACTTGGACATGGGGTTGTTCAACCTCAAAAAAAGTGGGAATTTCATGGGATATTCGTGGGATAATGATTCGGTAATGGGGATAAAACAGGACATAGAACCAACTATTGTCCAATTTGGGTGTGTCTGAAACTGGGGTATAGCCCCAAAAGGGAACGTTGTGATAAACCATCACATTTGGGCGGACAGTTTTTTCGGACATACTCATTCTAATTGGTGGTTCGGAACATTTGGATTATGACTTTCCATTCAATTGGGAATGTCATCATCCCAACTGACTTTCACTCCATCATTTTTCAGAGGGGTTGGTTGGTCAACCACCAACCAGTCATAGTTGTATTCCATAGATGGGATAACCTCATAGATAATCCCAAGTGACGAAATTTTCAGAGGGGTACTCGTAGGTTGGTCAACCACCAGCCAGACATAGATAACATATACATATCTACAATCTAATATGATCTATATCATATATGTATATATATATATATATTGGGAATAATCATCCCAAGTGACTTTCATATTTTTCAAGATGGTTAAAACCACCAATTGGTACCCCGTGTGATTTTTGCACCAGGGGCCCAGGGAATGGGATTTGCACCCTAAGTCGGTGAAGTTTGTTGCAGGATATTCTCTGGTTAACAGTTTGCGAACTGGAACATCACTATTTTTATAGGTAAATCATGGAACTAAATGGGCCATTTTCCATTATTCATCCATTTTCCATAGCTTTTTGTATGTTTACCAGGCCGGGTATAACTGGATAGGCCTTGATTGAAGTGGACTGAAGCTGTAGATTCCTGGCCATCTTCAAAGGTTCCGAAGATTTTCCACAGAAAAACTGGTCATTTCATGGTTAAAAAACATAGGGTGGTGTCATAAACACTCCTTAAATCAATGGCCTAAATTTCAGGGAATATCCCCAGAAAATATGGCCAGAAATATGGTACTAACGTACCTCCAATTTAGGATCCTGAAATTCCCATTGATTAAACGGGTGTTTCTGAAAATTGGAGTAGCCCTCTTGACCGTTGCGGCATATTGAAACATGACCATAATCGCTACTCTTAGTATTGGACTATCATCCAAGTGAATATGGTCACAGTCAATAAACCATAATGAAGCCACTTAGTAACACTAATGGGAACTGTTAATCAACTTTTTTTTTGTCACACGAACACACCAATTAGTGACAATTAGAATGCATAATTCAACTGTTACCATCTGGTAAACTAACACAACTATGGAAAATCACAATTTTTAATCGGTAAAGGGTAAATCAACTATTTCTATGGCCATTTTCAATAGCAAACTGTTAGTTTACCAGAGGGTACTGACCATAATAATGACCTGGTTGATGTTAACTTGGGCCCAGCCTTTTTGACGTAGAACTCGCCGGGTGAGTTCTTAGGCTGGGCGGTACTTAGAAGCGCCGCCCAGGGCGGCCAGCCAATATCTCACGGAGACCGGGGGAGAACACTTCTGTGTTGTCCATGGGTAAAGACCATGGATCTGTCCTTGCCAAATATGGTAAGTCCGAGGTGACACCTGGATGTTTATCATGTTAGCCTCCAGACATATGAAGGTATGGCAATACTTATATGAATCATTGGCAAATCCATTTTGGTTTACCTGGTGAAAGGCAGGTGCACGGTTATGTCTTGCCTCTAAACTTTGCAAATCGAGGCCAAGAATGGACACATATTTCATATACCTCAAACAACATACGATAAAAATATATGTTTCTTTCTCTGGGCAGCTAAGGGCAACCAGGCCACATAGCCAATCAACAATTATTTTTATAGCAGAACTTCTTAGAACTCGTGGGCACTGTCGGAACTTGCAGGTATTGAGGCCAAGTTCTGAGCCTAAGTAATGGCATTTTCGGGGTGAGACAACGGGATTCCATGACTTAAGAAACCTACCCTTGATATATTCCCCTTATTCCCCCTATATTTAAACGTGAAGCCTGGGAGTTCTTGATGTTCAACGCCATGTTTTACTCGATGACCACGACTCCAAATCCCCTTCTGGACAGCAGCTTACCGAACTCGGTGAGGAGGCGCTGACCTATAGCGAGAAAGCTTTGAAGAGAAGTTGCCGGGGGACCTCAGATGGATGTCTTTTGGTGCTGGAAGTCTCCCAGTTCTGGTGGATTTGGGGATGGATCAAGTCACGAATTTTGTCTGGGGGAATTTTAGCATCCATTTACCAGCGAAAATATAGGGGACCATGCGGGTACCAGTTTTGATCTGTTTTCATAGCACCATTTAGCCTGCCCAAAAATACAACAGTTGGAGCCTAAACATTTTGGAGGAGGTTAAACGGTTAAACCAACCAGAACTTGGTATACCAAAATTTGGGTCTGAAACAAATTGTATACCCCCAAATAGCCAATTTAATAGGGGAACATGATGATACACCAATGGATATGGACAACCCTATTTCCAGACAAAGCCTATTGTAGTGTTTATTTGGTGGAAACTAATCTTCCAAACCCCCAAGAAGTGGCAGTGTCTACATATGTTAACTTGGGGAGAGGGTATGTTCAATGGGAATTTCAGGATCCTGAAATGGAAGTACTGTACCATATAAGGCTATATTTTCTGGGGATATTCCCTTACATAGGCCTAAAAAATAGGCCTTATATATGGTAGGTACCTCCAATGAATCGGATCCTGAAATTCCCATTGATATGTTTATGTCTGGTAAGATGGACTTCGCATGACTTGGACATAAAACACGGTGATTTTTACGGGATATGAATGGGGATATTTTATGGGATGTATAGCCAACCAACAGTTGGATGGGCCGATGGGCCTCCCAACAATTGGTTTGTAACAAACAAAGAATGGGGATACAATTGGATATGATATACCCTCTGGGAAACTGTTGCAACTGTTACACTTTGCGAACTGGAACATGGCCCAGTCGAAATAGTTGATTTACCTCTTAAAAGTGGTGGATCTTTCCATAGTTTACAGACAAAAAAGTCACTAAAAATTGTGATTTACTCATTAAACATGGTGATTTTCCATAGTTTTCCATAGTTTTTCCAATGTTTTCCATAGTTTTTCCATAGTTTTCCAATGTTTTCCATAGTTTTTCCATAGTTTTCCAATGTTTTCCATAGTTTTTCCATAGTTTTCCAATGTTTTCCATAGTTTTTCCATA
>Ga0126342_10022242_pt1 | contig 10492 bp, 6 predicted proteins | sample Cyp1metagenome_FD_92528 | JGI IMG/M metagenome (GOLD analysis project Ga0126342, IMG submission 92528) | Coral microbial communities from Lord Howe Island, Old Settlement Bay, Australia - Cyphastrea 1 metagenome | ecosystem: Host-associated > Invertebrates > Cnidaria > Coral ...
AAAGTCAGTTATCCAAACTGATCGGAAGAGCATTTTATATTGTAAATTACAGGTGATTGTGACTCTCCTGGAAGCAACCAATCAAAACGCTCGCGCGGTTTCCCTTCCGCCGGGATGTATATGTGATATGTACTGTATATAGATATGGTAGATGTTCTGCATTTAGACAAGACTAATTCCCTCTATTTTTTCAGTATGATGACATATATGATAAAGGTTTGATGACATATTTGGATCATAATTGTTGGATTTGTTCTGTTCTCATCATTGTACCTAACTATATATTTTGAAATATAATATATAGTTCCACAATATATTCCCAATAATGGGTACATGATTTTACCAGAAAGCACCTAGTGATTTCCAGCAGTGTTAGTTTGAGGCTATCAGTCTCCCCAAATCCCATGGTAAACAGCTTCGTATTTTTCCTTGTGCAAGAATTTGTGCGTGAGCTGCTCCATTTTGGACAAAACCACACCATTTTGGACAACATATGACAAAGATCTCAAATATAGTCCAAAGAATGGGAGACATGATGAGTGCGTATAGATATGTGCACACTAAATAGTACATCATTTGGGATATAGTCAACAATTATATTTCCATTATTTTAATGGTACAGATTATTGGGTTTCCCTGTATATTATACTCATGATACGTATATCTCCCTTATACTAATGGTAAACCCAATGTAGTGAGGTAACAACTAATACCATCCAGTAAATTCCCAGAATATCAATTTTTTGGCTATATACTTTTATCCAAGAATATCAAATTATACCCTCCAGTAAACCACTGGAAGATATGGAAAATGCACCAAAATGGCCCATGTTACCCAATATATCAACCATTAATATTCTATACACACACTTAAAAAGTACACTTAGTACACCATTGGGGATATAGTCAACAACTCTATCTGGTTGGTGGTTTCAACCCCCCCGAAAAATATGAAAGTCAGATTGGATCATCATTTCAACTCTTGGGGAAAAATACAAAATGTTCCAAACCACGAACCAGCTATATTGCTATAACATGCTATAACCATCAAATGGCCCATTTTCTCCAAGGTTTGCACCTGCGACGCGGCGGCGGCGTGACGTGCGTCGTGCAGCTGGCGCCGCAGCGAGTGGATTTCCATGTCCTGCGGATCGGGCGACCGAGACGGCGACCGAAGGCAGTGTTGCGAAAAGTTGGTGACCTATTTTCCCTCTGCCCGTTACATTCAAACTAGATGTTATTGGTTAAATATATGTTAAGTAATGTTAAAATATGTTTAATATTGTAGTTGGACCACGGCTCAAAAAGACGCAAAAGTGGGTTTTCGATGGTTTTCGATGGTTTTCGTGTATTTTTTGACTGTTTCATGTGTTTTGACGTTGGATTTTGTGATAACGTTCACGTTCCGCTTCAGATGTACGTGCTGCGTTACGGGGGTTGGTGGGGCGGGGCTAATAACGTTCTATGGCCTTCATTCCTCTAGCGCAATCAACTTGATCATCAACATTCCAAGACGCACTTGATGCTAGGCTATCAACTTGGTCTTCCTAGCTTCTAACTTGCATTTGAAGAATTTGAAGAAGCATAATTGTTGAATACCTTCCTGCAAAAAAGACATAGTTTCCGACATTTCAAAAAGAATGAAATCAAGGCTTTCTCCAATAGCAGAAAGGTATGAAACTGCTCTTCCCAATGGCAGGGAAGTCTCCACGGCGATGAAAAAGACGTCAGCTGATATCATGATGGTCAGATTATCTCAGGGGCGGCTGTGAGCCGTGGACCTAGTGAAAAGTACAGTTATATCAGTTCTATTTCCAAATATATCTCATGATGTACGTATCCTTTATGGTTGGTAAACTTCCAATGATTGCAGATGTCTATCAACTTGGTTCAACTTACAATGATCTACATATTAAATTGCATATCCCCATTATGGTTGGTTAATATCCCAACTAAAGCACAAATCGTCACCGACCCGATGTCCTTGTCGATGAGTTGCTGCTGGACTTCGCAAAGCCTGCCAGGTTCACGAAAGCTCGGTGAGGCTTTAGGGCCATGTTGATGGAAAGCTACATGTGTTATATATATATATATATATATTTATATGGGTTTGTCTGAAAATAGTGTACCCCTAAACCCAATGGTTAATGATCATTATCCCTATTAAATGGCTATGATTGGGAATATACCCTATTTTCAGACAAACCCATATATTGATGTGGTAAAACACAATGTTTATGGTTACAAACGGAGGGTCTAGGTGTATATATATATATAATCATCCTGAAGTAGATCGGACATGGAATATTGACAGATCTTCCAATTTCAATAAAGATTCTTTGTGGTTGCCATATTCCATCTACTCCAGGAATCCGGGATGACTATATATAGTTATATAAATATATAGATATGCCAAAATCAAAGAACTAATGCAAACACAAAAAGCATTGGTTTGGAATTGCAACTACAATCTAAGTACCTTAGACCCTCCAAGTACCTAGAAAAATAGAGTGATATTCGGTGATATACCCATGACTTATGGGTACGTCGAAGTGTTATGAACTTGGTTATGAAATCTGCTTTCAAACGAAAAATGTGAAACAGTATGATTTCAGAACGTCCCGTGTTTCATACCATTGCCATACATTTGTTCATCCTTATTTTGAAGTTGAAATCATACTTTGTTTGTGTGTCCAAAAACCACAAAAAACTGATTTTGATCCAAGTCATTTAGTTACTGTACTGTACTACTTGATTTTTTCATATTTTCTTTATGATATAGTTGTTTAATAAAATAGGTTTGTCCACTTCTTTCGGGGATGCTACCCTTCCATTGTTGTCCATATATTGTTATATCTGTCTTCAGTGACACATGCATGTAAATCATCGTAAATGTATATTAGTCAATATGCAATATGTATCAATATGTGCATGTAACATCATGTAACTGTGTATCTAAAATTATCTAAATAATTACAGGTGTCCCAAAAAAGAAAGAGCTTTGTTTCAACTACTTTCCGGCGCGACACCTTGGGAATCGCTTGTCTCTTGGCTTCTTTTTTTGGGGCAGCCGATGTCTCAGGAATGGAGAGGACAAATCAAACTTGAATAACTTTAGTAACTTTAGGATCAAGACTGGTGAGGATGTTAAACATTGTTAAACCATGTTTTACCCACAAAGAAATTTCATGAAATTTCAAGATCTGGTGCCTTGGGAAAGCAAACTGGCCCAAATGGCAATTGGATCATCATGGATCCAATTGCCATGAGGACTCTCAAAAAAAGGGACGAATGACTCCACGCCAACCAGCCACGCCACTAGGGACAAACGGATGGAGTTGGGGGATAACCAAACTTCCATTTTACCAATGGAATCAAGTCACCGGAAAATTCAGGACTGAACCATACTGAACCCCGGTTGAACCACTGCTTTTGTATAAAAATCCGCAAGAACTTGCTTAGATTCTCCTCTGCAGACCATGAAAAACCCGACCCAAATTAGAAGATCCATGGTAAGCATGGTAATATACAAAATTAATATGTTGGCTAAATCCTAATCTTCAGTGTGGTAAAATTCCAAAATGGCACCTCCCAGCAAGTCTACGTAGATGGAACATCCATGAAAATCCATTTTGAACAATACCTTGGAATGGTTGTTGGGATATGTTGGGATATGTTGGGATATGACACCCCCAGTGGTTTTTTGATGTTTTTTGTGATGTTCAAGTTCAGATGGGACATTTCACCACAATTGCAACATGTTGAAAGTACTGGGGTGGGACGTGCTCTCTAAAGCAAATTGCCTAGAGTGGGATTTACCGAACACGCCCCGAGACGGCCCGAGACAAGAAAAAACCGCAAAATCAATGCCTATAAAACGGGAGCAAACCCACACCGAAGCACAAACAAATAACAAGAACCTGAGTCAAGTCCAGGCATGAGTGGAAAAACAATGACATTGGAAATTTAGATTTAATGCATAACATAACTGCTGTAGGACCATAGACCAACACTCAGGTGGGGCCGCCAACCCATGAGCTCCTTGTTTTTCATTCAAGCTGCAACTGAGGTGGCAACTCATACTCAGAGACGTGGCCGGATGTCAGATCCGCAGGGTCCACCATGCTCACATATAGCGATCTGTCTTGGACTACAAGTGACACAGGGCGCCATGGATCCGGACACTGCAACACTTCCGTGAAAGTTGCATCACCTGGACGGAGGGTAAAGACCTTGTTTTGACCTCCGTCCGCAACGTAGATGGTTCCAGCTTCAGTGACGAACATGTCCCATAGAGCAGGGCCGTACTCGGCTGGGACTTGTCCGATCACAAGAGGTTGGAAGGACTCATCTGGATGAATGCGTAGGATGCGGTTGGCACCACAATCAAGGATATAAATCACCTCTTCCTTGGTGGCAAACATTGCATTTGCGACGAACTGCAGGTCTGCTGGAAGAGTCTCAAAGGACATGACAGTCTGGAGACGCGAGCCTTCCAACTTCTGCAGGGCTTGGGCAGTCCGCACGTACAACACACCGTTGGGCCAGCAGCATATACCTTGCTGCAACTCATCAAGCACTAAGCTTCCAAATCCGTTTTGGAAGCTGACCAGCCTCCCACTGTCATAATCTGCCACAAAGATCTGGCCTGTAGGTGCGATGGCGCAGTCAAAAACCGTCCCCAGGTCATTGATTCCAGCGACGCTTGCGCCTGGACCCGCTATTGGTCGTGCATCGGCTGCTGGGCTGCCAGGCTTCCAACAATGGATGCCAGCATCAAAGCCTGCAAAGTAAATGGCACCTTCGTGCCAATGCAAGGAGTAAGCCGGGGTCGGCAACACTTGTCGCCCTGGAGCTTCAGTGCTGGCACCCAAATCTGGCGACCAATGTTGCAAACAACGCCTCTTTGGAAGAAAACTCTGTGGACCTTGGGTTCTCTTTCGGCACCGAGCGTGCAAGGCATCTTGAACTTCTCGGTGCAGGTGGTCACCATTGAGACCAGGGACAGGCAAGCGACCAAGGCGAAGTAGATTTTCGACAGAAATTGAATGGAAATCCACAAGTTGCAGAAGCATACCGAGGGAACCATCTGAGTCCTTGGAGATCTTGAGCCAGTTGAAAATGCACTTCAGAACTGTTTCTTCCCGCGACACCAACAAATCTTCTCTTTTCAAAATTCGGGCCAGCTGACCAGAATTGAGTGTCCAAAAGTCGGGATGTTGGCTGCAAGTCTCAAAATCTGCAGCAACCTTCTCTTCACATGCGACTTTTAAATCATGAAGTCCTTGTGCTTCTTGCAGGATCTTCAAGGCGGCACTGCTGTCCAAAGAAGCGTGGAAGCCTGCCTCAATCGCACCTGCTAACTTTGGCAAGTCGTAGGCCTCCGCCAGTCGTAGGAGTTCAAGACCAGCTTCCAGGTTCACCTCAGGCTGCCCGCCATAGACGTAGTCAAGCAAGGCCGACACCGTTGCATTAGAAGCAGCAATTTCCACTGGCCGTCCTCGTTGCACCTGGTCTGCTTCCAGAAAGGATCCACCCAGCAGGTTCTTGAAAAACTTGCTGGTGGCAGATAGCACAGCAGCGTGGGCACTGTGCTCTGCACCATCGCTGCTCTTCAGCACAACGTCACAAAGATAGTCTTCCATCCAGAAATCACGAAACTGCTGCAGGATGCCCAGTGAATGCTGGGGCAAATCTGCATGTTCAATTTTCGAAGCTGCCATGGCGCAAGAATTCACCAGGTGGGTAGTCCACCTGAATAGTCGGACACAAATTGCGATTGGTGACTATACCTTCGTAAACCGCCTTCGGAACGAAAAAAACACATCCTGCTGTTTATCGAAATATCGGCAGAAAAAACAGTTGTGCTGCTTGGTCCGATTGTGCCACGCCCCGCGATGAGGAAGCCAGAAAATGTCAATTTGATGTGCTAAGGGTGACCAAAATTTGGGCAGGACTTGTTTTTCATGTTCACCAATATCCAAAGGATTGCTGGTTTATTGCCTCTATATGATTATGGTTTATGATTGTGGGGTGTCCTAAATTCTTTCTAATTCATGGGAGTACAAAATAAATTGCAACAACATGGTACAATGCTAGTATATTTGGGTAATAATATATAAATAAATACGTGCGGACACCCACGTAGTATACTTTCTGTGTACATATGTAAACATATACATATTAAACATATACTTATAATCTGCAACCACGTGACTATGCACATAATATGTTTTCATATGTTTTTGTAGTATTCCAAATAGCAAATTACCAACTTCGACACCTGTTCAAATTCTCTGCTGGTGGCCTGTCACTGTAGAGCTCCGGCCGGCTATTCACCTGCTACAGAGCAATAGAGTCATACTTCTGTTGGGATTTCACCAAGCGAAATTGGTGTATAGCCTTAAAGCATTGGGTAATATAAATTCGAAATAAATGAATACAATATATATATATATATATATCAATGTATATATTTACAATACAATGCTTTCCCCTTTCTATAGTACCCCAAATAAAAGACCCCAAACTGAATAGATCCAATAGTCAACCAAGATTTCGAAGACTTTCTATGGGTATTTTATATTTTTAGGGGGAATGGGATCAAGCCGAACCAAACTGCAGAAATTGGAAAGTTGTTTCATACATGAGTTCATCATAAATAAACTTTATCAAAGGTTGTTTTTCCAAACACGTGCGCACCTTCCGCGCCATAGCCAATCTTAGATACCCTGCAAAATTTGTGAGATACATTTCGCCATTTGTCAACAACAAATAGTTAGTACTAAACTATAGTCATCCAGTTCATTTCCAAACCATTTTGATGATAAGTTCATCTTGATTCCCCATATTAATTTCAACTTAAGTATCCGTCCCGTTGGTGTATCCAGATTTTGGATGATTTTGGTTCATTAAGTCGTGTTAATTCCCGATGATTCATGGTTGAACCTCCACTTTTCGTGGTGACCCTCTGTTAAACTATATATGACATGAAAATCACCATTTCAAAGATCATCCACGATCAATGGCCCATGGCTTCGAAGGCGCAAAACCGTGAACAGATTACCCGAATGGTTGATCATCATCCATCCCCATGATCCCTACGTTTAGCACCAGTAACGTTCAACCCGTTCAACAGCAGCGTTGATTCCCGGCCTGCTCGGGCTCGCCCATGGTTAAAATCTCGGCCGCCAGCAGCTCGCTCCTCCGGAAGGACTTGACCTTGCATGACCGAGATCTCAAGGATAGGAACCACCAAGGGGAAAGTCCCCAAGTAGTTTATCATTTATATCCATAAATATCTATAAATATCTATAAATATCTATAATATCTATAAATACCTACAATGAAACTATTATAATCCATAAATATCTATAAATGGAGGTTGACAAATCATGAAAAGTCATCTACTTGGAGCACCCCACTGAATGATTCATAACCATAGTTCACCTAGGGATATATATATATATATGTAGTATACATATATGTATAGGAATATTTACGGAAATACTTGGCGGGTTTCCCTCTGGATCTCAGGCATATGTAAGGGGATATACCCTCAATTTCGACGGCTTTATATGGTACAGTACCTCCAGTTTTTTTAGTTTAGCTACCTGAAATTTCCATTGAGAAAAAGAGAGAGGGATCATATATATATATAATATATATATATAGGAATCCCCTTAAAAAGATGGTTTTAAAAATAGGGATTTTTCACTTTTCTTCAATGAATTTTTTGGGGCACTTGGAACTAACTTTTTTTCCATCCATGGGATGATCCTCCAGCAATGGTGGCTTTTTTCAGCTGAAAAAACCAGTGGCTTAGTCCACCTGAAAAAAACAGGGATATCCTCTGGTACCCTCTGGGAATTTATGGTGGTTTAATGGGATCTAATGGGTTTTATCCTCTGGTTATGACTAACATAGCTAACTGGAAAGATCCACCATTTTTAATGGACATATCCAGTATTTCTATGGCCATTTTCAATAGCTATGTAACAAATTACCAGAGGGTATCATCTGGTAAAGTTTTTCTTATGAAACAAACATGATCATGGAATGGATCATGGGGATTGAATGGATTAGATAAGCAGCTTCAGATGATAAGTCTGTGTGTCTGAAAATACTTTTTTTTTGTGCCCCAAGAATGCAATTTGCATCAATTTACTGTAAAAGGGACAATGGGTGTATATTGAGGAGCTATATATCTCAAAATGATTAATGGGGATTATATAATTGTAATATAACAGTCGCATAGTTACAAGTGCAACCCACTTCCGCTGGTGTCTTTTGCATATGTTTGCAGGACGTTGGAATGGGGGGTTTTGCTCAACATGTTCTACTGGTCTTGCATGCAAGTTGACCGGTGGGCCCCATTGTTAGGTTTATTGTTGCCTAGCAAACAGTGGTATCCTTGTTGTCCCAGCCATATTTGAACTAGTGGCTGTGACACATGGTCTCTCAATAATGAATTTATGGGCATTTTGACACCTTCACAGTGATTGAACAGACACGTTCGGTTGTGATACCCGTTTGTAAATGAAATCCGGACGAAAACACCCATAAATTCTGTGTATCCTACTTGGCAAGTGGCTAGTAGCCATGGTTAGTATAGTAAGGCCCTCCGTTTCCGTTGGTAAACGCCCTTGCCACCAGAAATTGCACTTGCCGCCTGGATTTCGTCGAGGTCCCCATCAAAAAAAAATAGATTGCCCAAGTGGTGGGTTTCCACTGGGGTTTGCCCAAAAATAGGGTACCCCACAGTCCCATGGTTTAAGACCTATCAAATGACAAGTTGAGGGTATCACCCATTTTCAGGAAGTCGTATATCAATCTAGATTTCATTTACTGTGATGGTATATCATGGTATAATCCTCATTAGATTCCCCAAAAGAATCCGTTAATAATTTCCACAAAGTTCACCATTGTTGCTACTGAATATGGCCCAACTGTCAGGTTCTATGTTGAATTTGGGGGGTGCTTATCTCTACTGATTGGCAGCCCACTTCTCACCGTTGCCACCTAAGCCTCCCGCAATTTCCTGTTCTTCGAATCGTGCCGGTGGCGCAAAGGCAAGGACCTCAGTCTGGTGATATAAAACCACCACATGGATCCACATGGCAGAAAATGTTGAAGACATCGAGATTTTAGCTATCAATGATCAATCATCAATTATGGTTTCATGCTAGATGATTAGTCAATACAGATTCATTTGCACATGATCAATTCAGTTTTCTGAGCCACTTGGCATTGATTCAGAATGGGATTCTGGTAAAATTTTCCTTTGGACCTATAAGGGAAAACATGAATCGTTGGCATAAACCGCTCGCCTTTCGGCCCCTACCAGGTAAGGCTACATGGTGGATACCTTGACCCTCGACATGAAAATAGGTCTCTAAGTACTACGATTACGGGGCACATATGCTTACATAACCAAATTTGAATGGGTTGAGCCGGTTAAGACTCAATGTACTACGAGGATGTCATTGGTTCATATATAGGTACTTATTGGTTGCACATGGGGTCCTTGGAAAGCATCTTCGTTGGCTTCTCCGCAGTCTTTTTTTCCATAGCGGAAATTGTCATTTTTGGAAGAGACACTTACCCTGTGGCAAACTAACATAACTATTGAAGATTGCCAGTAGCACTGCGCTATAGGAGAGGTGAGTTGTTGTGATGCATGGATGGCAGAGCGAATCCACTGATGGACCGAAAGGTGGTTGGAGTTGTGTTTTTTGGAGAGGTTGCAATGGTTGCAGTGGTCACCTCACTCACAACTCCTGGATGTAGTGTGGTGTAGTGCAGTAGTTGTAGAGTTGTAGTAGCAGTCGTAGTTGTAGTGGGGTTGATGTTGTTGAAGTTGTAATGTCGCACTTGTGGTTGTAGTTGTAGTTGTAGCGTAGTTGAAGTTGTAATTGCCTTAATTGTAGCAGTTGCAATAGTTGTAGGGGTAAGAGTAGGAGTAGGAGTAGGAGTAGGAGGAGGAGTAGTAGTAGTTGTTGTTGCTGTTGCTGTTGCTGTTTCTTTTGCTGTTGCTGTTGCTGTTGTTGTTGTTGTTGTTGTAACTGTAGTTGTAACGGTAGTTGTAGTTGTAGTTTTAGTTGTAGTGTAGTGTCGTGGTAATTGCTCTTGTAGTAACTAGCGTAGTTGAAGTTGAAGTTGTAGTTGAAGTGTAGTTGAAGCTGTAGTTGTAGTTGTAGTTGTAGTGTGGTGTACTGCAGTTACAGTTGTCTATCTATCTGTCTATCTATATATCTGTTTATCTAGCTGTCTTTCTGTTTATCTATCTGTCTATCTATCTATCTATCTAACTATCTACCTACCTACCTACCTACCTATCTATCTATCTATCTCTCTCTATCTCTCTCTATCTCTCTCTATCTCTCTCTATCTCTCTCTATCTATCTCTATCTATCTCTATCTATCTCTATCTATCTCTATCTATCTCTATCTATCTCTATCTATCTCTATCTATCTCTATCTATCTCTATCT
>Ga0126342_10022243_pt1:5000-10492 | contig 10492 bp, 11 predicted proteins | sample Cyp1metagenome_FD_92528 | JGI IMG/M metagenome (GOLD analysis project Ga0126342, IMG submission 92528) | Coral microbial communities from Lord Howe Island, Old Settlement Bay, Australia - Cyphastrea 1 metagenome | ecosystem: Host-associated > Invertebrates > Cnidaria > Coral ...
AGCTCATTATAAATGATGCTCAGCAAGCCCATATGCTTCAAGTATGGTATGTTTACCTACATGCCTGGGCCACTTTTTGGATAAATGTTGCAAGGCCTCTCATCGCAGTGGAGCATGTGCTGGTTTGAACCAACCCCCTAAATTTTGCCGCCGAAAACGTCCAAGGCCGAACGGGACGTCTAAGCTGTTAGCCAAGTCCTTCTTCGAACGCTTGCTGTCACAGCAGGAGGGAAATGGGATGGAAGACCCTAGCTTGGTTGATTGGTTATTGCAATGGGAAAATATTAATGATAATCATCTATCATCATCTATCGTCATCTATCATCATCGTTAGCAGGTTCCATAGGTTTTTCTTAAAAAAAATATCCCAAACGTCCTCAAACTGGGGATGGGCCCACATTTGAGCGCTGCTTTTTCTTGATATCTGGGGCGTCCAAACGATAGCTAAGTTGGTAAACATCACTAGGTGAAGTATATTTAAGTATTGTTAAGTATGATTACCCTCTGGTTATTCAACATAGCCATGGTATAGATGGCCCATAGAAATAGACAATTTTCCCAGCTATAAACCAAAAATTGTTTACGGCAGATATCTCGAACTAGTTAATGTTGCTTAGAGACCAAACAAACATCACCTTTGCATCTTTACATCTTGGCCGAGGCCCCCCAAGGCCAAACAAACATCCAGCCAGGATCTGCAGCATAGACCATACCTCATCCTACTATATCCTAACATGCATACCATCTCATACAATCGATAATATATTGCATAATTGATAACAGACCATATCCTGCGGATGTAACGTTTTCTTTTTATGCATATGCAGTTTTAAGTTTTGTTCATCCACATAAAAAAACCTATTCTTCCGGACGGAACTGGAACTGGAGATTCGTCAAGCGGTGAATTCTTCAGCATCATTTGTATTGGTAACTTAAGATTATAATAAATACCACCCATATAATGGCAATGATTGATAATCATGATATAACCCATTACAGTATATAACCCATGAAAAAATATTCTAAGCCATAATCATTAACTGGTTGGTGGTTTGGAATATTTTTCATTTTTCAATATATTGGGACTAATCATCCCAACTGACTTTCATATTTTTCAGAAGGATTGAAACCACCAACCAGTTGAGATTACAATAAATACCACCCAAAAAGGGCCCCGAAATAAAGAAGAGTCGGGACTCAACCAAGGTTTCGCTTCGGGGGTTCTGCAAAATTTGGGGGAAGAGATTACTGTGTCCATATTTTGCTGCTTGATATTCCCACTTTTGGTAGTTGAAACTGGTTGATGCCTCCATTGTTGTGCCCATGTAAGGATTTGAGTGATTAAATCATATTAATTCATGATTTGTGGAGTCTTATCATCAGCAAAATGGAATATCATGGGAGATCAGCACCATTTACAAATGATTCTTCGGTCACCTCCTCGTGAATCCGCAGATCGAGCTCCAAACCTCGTTGTCTGCAGATGTGGCAGCGGCGCAGTGGGACATCAGGCAGGGGATCAACATTGAAGTATACTGTTGATATATCCATTTATCATCATTTATCCATATATAATCCTTATAGGATATATCAACAGTATACTTCAATATCGATAATCCATATATAATCCATTTATAGATTATCGTGGATAAAGTATTGTCATTTTTTCGTTTATCGAAGATATCATTGGTTCGTGGAAGAGTTCGATGCAACGGGATGGGATGTTCAAAAGATCGGGATTTTCTCGGGTCTTCCACTGCCGATTCGGCACTCCTCCAAGTACCCTCCGAATTGTGCTATTTTTTTTCTTGGAAATGAGGAGAAAACAGCAGTGGATCGATTGCTATAGGTGTTTTTGTTGCTAGTCTCAGACAAAGCGATTTGCTTCAACAGAGATGTTTTTTATAGCACGATGCGGAGAAAGATGTGGATCAGCGGCACTGCGATGAGGATATGGATGTGCAGTGAATGACTTTGCTCTGGGAATCCCCATGGCTCAGTACTAATTGGAATGGCACACTCCATTTTTAGGCACCAAAAAAATGGAGGTCAACTTGCTCCAATTCATGGTTGGAACCTGTTGGAACATCACTTTTTGGGTGTAACAGCTGTAACAGCAGCTTGGGTTTAGGGATTATTTGTTTAATAAATGATGGTTTAGTCAGAAGAACACCCCCAAGATCACCAAACACTTCATTTTGATGAATCACTCTATGTCAGCCACAGGAGGGCCGGGACTACCCTAGCGATTGTATTGCCACCTTCTGTTGGATATGTGAGGCTAAATCCTCCATCTTGACTGGTTCACATGCTATTTTGTTGTTGCTCAAATCCCCGTGTTTGGTTGTTTGAAATCCCACGCATGGTTTTCAAACGCTATTTTTGCTGCTGAAACATTTTCTGAATTCAACAAAAATGATCATCAATCAGATCCAGATTTCAGTTGGTCGAGATTTGTTGTTCCCCCCTTTGTTTGATACCAACATTCGCGTTGGTTTCAACATTCCTATTGTTTTCTCATGATTTCTCCCCACTTTTGGATGATCTTTCCCGAAGCCACCGGGAGGCATTTGTGTCTGGAGCATTTGCTCACGATCCGCGATGGCGCGCAACGCAACGCTTGAGTTCTGGGGGATTGAAACGGTCAATGAGCTGAGTTCCAGTAACAGTGTGGTAACATATGAAAAATCATGAACATCAGGGAGAATTATGGAGAATTTATTGATGTGTTTTCTTATCTGAGAAATTTTGTTGTTTGGGGGAAGTGGATGGGCTGATGGTTGAGATGGTTTTCAAAAGGACGGCTGAGGAAACTGGTGATTAAAAAAGGCCAGGTAATGCCAGGATCTTCGATGATCTTTGTTCCTTTCAAAACAAATCCAAAACCAAAAAACAACTCAAAAAAATCAACACCATCTCAAGTTGTCCGATTTGTAATTCTTAAAAAAAAAAACTAGAAAATTCCAACCCCAAATTCCAAAAACATCTAGAGTATTCAAAAAAAATCCGAAACATTCCAAAACATTCCGAAAAAAACAAAACAAATCCAGAAAATCCGACGAATCAAAAAACAACTAAACAAATAGAATCAAACAATAATGTTTAAAGAAAAAGCACCAAACATCTCAAGAAAATAATGAAACATAATTAATTAGAATGAAATGGAATTATGTGGAATGAAAACAAATGAAAAGGAATGTTCCACGAGTGTCCCTATCTTGTCGTTTCATGTCGACTTTCATGGGGAGATGCTTGGGATTTGCCCTCCGAAACGTGGTTGTTGGTGGTTAAGGCCTTATGGGGATGGGGGTTGGTGGTTCGTCCCCATGATAGATGGGTTACTAATGGTTTACTAATCACCAACCATCGATAATGATATTGGGGGGTTGGGATCCTTTATTGTCCCTAAAGTCTTCCAAACCATTCACTTCAAAGATCGTCCCAGCAATCGAAACTTGAACCCTGCCGCGGTGCCTGTGAGACGCAGCGGACTTCAACCCGAACTCTCAGAGCCATGAGGCTTCCCGACATTTGGTTCGTTGATGGGTTTGTTTCCCCCTATCCCTAAATTCATGGCGATTTTGCTGAAAATGAATGAAAATGATGATAAGATGATGATAAGATGATGATAAGATGATGATTTTATCATCACATTTGGGGTTTAACCTTGTAATATATCATTTTTTTAGAGACACCAACGTCGAGTATGATGAAGCCCCAAAAGGCGATGGAAATGCACTGCCTCCCCGGGCTTCGTTGGGTTCCATGAAACTTCCCCAAGGCGCAAAAGGGTCTGCAAGTGCTGGTAGCAATCATCATCAATCATCCAACTACTAAGATTTGGGTCTGGGTCAAAGTCACAAACCCAGGGTATTTTTTACATAGAGTCCTTTGAGTATGAACAATTCCATCTTTTTAGGACCAAGAACCCCCGAAGACAACTATGTCATTCCTGAGCCGTGACGATAAAAGGCGCACAACAGTTTTTTGACGACGTTTGGCTCTCAGGGGTGAGCAACGGTGAGTGGCTCCTAGTTGTACGTGTGGTTGTAAAGAACATGATTAAAGTTCTTGTGGCACCGATTGATACATCATGGAACCTCTACTTGCAATGATATTTGAGGATATTTGAGGGGGTTATGTTTCTTCAAATCCCAAGCAACTACATGTACTGTAGGTTGGGCTCCCATTTCATCACAATCCACAAGCCCTCTGGGGCAGAGGTAGTTATTGGAATTGGACAATTTGAGGCTCGACTTTTTCGGCTCGATTTTTTCGGAAAAGGCTGGTGCTAAAAACTCTTGAGCCCCATATTTCATGGTATAAAGTATCCCCCAAATAGATACACAAGTTGGAAACCTGGGAATTTTGAGGTAAACATGTGCAAGTCTATGCCAACTGGACAAACTTTTGGCCCTTGTAGTATGAAACAATGACACATTGTCGTTGTGGCTCCACCACGTGGGTGAAAGTGTTACACAAAAAATCTTTGGCATCAAGGGGTAGTACCCTGCGCAACGGGAAACCTTCCTGTGAATGGGCATTTAAAATGATAATTTATCAACGGGACAATCAAATCATCTATAAACGAATAGTTTTCCATTGCCATGTTTAATTACCAGAGGGTACAGATGCCTGAGATTGTGATGAAGTGCACGGTGGAATCCAAAAAATGAAGGAGTGATTGCCTCTTTGTTTAGTTTGGGTGTAATTCTTGTTTTTATATAGAGTCTTCATGGCTTCATGTTGGATCCGTAGTGCGGACTGCTGGCAGAATCCCAGACTTCATATCAAAGTGACATAAAATGACGAATGATATCGTCATTGGTAGGGACATATGGATGTTTCCTAAAATAGCGGTACTCCCAAATCATCCAAAGTTAGACCACTTTAGTATTGAAACTTTTCCCAGTTGATTACTATAGGGGCTGCCCTCATTGAACTCAAACATTAGGTAAATGATGATGATGATGACGATGATGATGATGATGATTTGTGTACCAAAGCAATCTTGCAAGACATCATTGGGGAGGAACCCAATGGAACCGAAATCAACATGAACAGCGACCACAATCCTGGTCGAAAAGTGGCGAATTCCCATGATATCGCCAATATATTGGTGACATGTTGGGTAAATAAATGGCAACATTTCCAGTTCGCAAACTTTGAAATTACCAGAGAGTATCCGCATATGATCTTCATAAGTTGTTATCCCAAGACATATGTGGTTATATCATAGTTATAAGTTATATCATAGTTATATCATCCCATGGTCTACTTATATATTAATATTAATATATATATACAGTATATATATATACATATTTTACTTATATCCATGATATCACCAAGTCATATATATATATATATACAGTATATATATATTATACTTATATCCATGATATCCCCAAGTCATATATATATATACAGTATATATATATACATATTTTATACTTATATCCATGATATCCCCAAGTCATATATATATACAG
>Ga0126342_10022244_pt1 | contig 10492 bp, 13 predicted proteins | sample Cyp1metagenome_FD_92528 | JGI IMG/M metagenome (GOLD analysis project Ga0126342, IMG submission 92528) | Coral microbial communities from Lord Howe Island, Old Settlement Bay, Australia - Cyphastrea 1 metagenome | ecosystem: Host-associated > Invertebrates > Cnidaria > Coral ...
CCGAAGAGAAGCCCATGACAACAGAAGCAACGCAGCCAACACCGGCAGAAGCAGAGTGCAAGCACCCAGCAACCCAGCAAGGTGCAGCAGCACAGGATTCAACACCAGCATCCAGGAAACGAAAAACAACGGAAGCTGCAAATGCGAAGGTTAAGGCATCAGCAAAACAAAAGAAGGCTGAGAAAGGAACGCAGTTAGAATCTGATGCTGAAGATGAGCCAGAAACATTCGTTGTTCATGCAGCAGCCCAGACACCACATGCCACCAAGCAGCCATCATCTAAAGAGAAGCCCATGACAACAGAAGCAACGCAGCCAACACCGGCAGAAGCAGAGTGCAAGCACCCAGCAACCCAGCAAGGTGCAGCAGCACAGGATTCAACACCAGCATCCAAGAAACGAAAAACAACGGAAGCTGCAAATGCGAAGGTTAAGGCATCAGAAAAACGAAAGAAGGCTGAGAAAGGAACGCAGTTAGAATCTGATGCTGAAGATGAGCCAGAAACATTCGTTGTTCTGAAGATATCCAAAGAATGTTTTGATGTCCTTTACAAAGATGGTGACACAACTCCTCGATCATGGCTGTTTGATTGGGGCTCGAAAAGAGCTGCAGATGATAAATTTGTATGCTTCGTGAGTTCCTCTAGCAACGAAATACTCGGAACTGCTCATGTTAGACACCGGCTGATAATCAAGAACTTCGGGTGTCTACGGTCTTCGTATGCCTTTACAGTTGCCAACCACAGGCAAAAAAAGGCTTGGAGAACACGTGCCTAGGCATAATTGAACATTTTTTTGTGGGTATTGTATACTACAATACCATATTCCCTTCTGCCTACTGTTCTGTAATATTAAGGATCCCATAGAAACTATACTTAGTAAGGGATTTCATAGTATTTCCACTCAATTGATATTTAATATAAATAATGTACAGTATTGTATACAGTACGGTAATGGGACCGGATTACCCTATGGTACAATATTGTACTGTAATCAAAGCATATGCCATAGCCAATAGCCGGGTAGGTACTGTACGATAACACTGCACTCTAGATAATAATACAGTAGTTATAACCGGCTTCCAGCACTGTAGCCCTGTGGAATACTGACCAGGTGTTGTGGATGAGAAAAAGATCCTCTACGAGTGGGGATTCGAGGACATCCAGCGTTCTGAGAGTAAAGTCGTGGTGAGCCGAGGAATGAGGGGTAAATACCTTAGAATTGCAAGATCTATGCTTACAATAGGGCCCACCGATGATAATATTCCAGAGTTATCTCTCCAATCGACAGCCGAGTATTTTGTCAACAAACTGTCTGCTGCTGACAGTAGAAAATTGCAATCTACTATGCAGTCACTGAATGGCAAAACAATCAAAGTTGGAAGCACATGCAGTGGAACCGATGTGATCATACCAGTTGTGAAATGGACCTTCCACACTTTGTCTCGGATGTTCAACGTAACTTGTTTTCCTTACAGCAAGTACACGTTCTATGTTTTCTTGGGTTCAACCCAGGGTACAGTACAGTACAATGCCGTACACAGTACAATATAAATGTTATTGGAAACATATATGATTGTGAATGCAGTTAGAATATCCACCACAGTTCAGGTATCGGTGCAGGTCCAGCACATCCTGTCAGTGGAGGTTGATCCCAAAAAACGTGATTTCATTATGGCTGCACATGGTTGGAACTCAGACATGCATCTATTCGGGGACGTGGAGGCATTTGCTTCTCCAGATGAAGAACACTATTGTTTCTCATGTCAAAAGAACCACAAGCTTCCCAACAGCTTGGATGTATTGGCTACTGGTCCATCCTGCAAAAATCTTTCGAGGATGAATAAAGACAGAGCCCGTTTCGCTGGGGGTTCCTTGGAAAAAAAAACATTCTGCATTCCAAAATGTTTCCTTTCAGATTACAGTACAGTACAGTCCTTCCTGTATATAACACCATGTATAATACACTACAGTCATGGCAATAAGGTGTTGTACAATACTTTATTCGTACGGTGCCAGTCAACAAAAACAATCGACATGGACTAAATGCATTCTAAATGCTTGGTTTGTTTGGTGCAATGCTACAGGATTCTTGTTCACTCAAAGTCTTGTAACACACTGAAGGCTACAAGAGTGGCAAAGGGTGCTCTGGTTCCACCTACAGACATGGTGCGGTGGACGCAGTTCGTCATACAAATCCCGTGGTCATGCTCTTTGAAAACGTGACTAGCGTTGCTGACTGCAGCAAAGATACAAATGGGGTCAAACAGGAACCTGCTGTCAAGGCTGGGGACTAGACAGAAAATAATTGTATGTTTATGTTAGCCATCATTTGATACCTTCTCAATGATATATACTAGCCATACTTAAGACCAATTAAGATAACAAAAAGGTTTTCCGTCATCATGCTAGACTCTAGTACAAACACCCCTTTTCGTATCTGAATGCACTTAGAATGTCAAGCCCACTACGTAGGTGATTATTGATGACTTCAAAGAATTGGGTTACATCTTTCAGTGGTCGAAGATGAGTGCCCAACATTACCTGTTGCCCCAACGGAGATGCAGAGTATATGGCCTTGCTGATTTGGATGAGGGGCAAGATTCAGAGGTGTTTTCTTCCATGATGTATCATACTTTGGATTCTATGTCCAGTGATGTGCGCTTCAATTTCGATGACATCTTTGACGCAAATCTTCCAACAGCACCACCACGAGGAAATGCTGAGAAAAACGTGAACCAGGCTCTCGAACGCACGGCTGTGAAAAACGAATCCACCAACGTGTTTGTGGATACTTCCACTAGTACTTCATGGGAAGCTGAATATGCCGAGAACATGTTGACTTGCATTCGTCCCAGCCACCCTATTTTCAGTGTGAAGTACAATAGGTACATCACAGTAGCTGAGATGTTTAAGTGCCAGGGAATTTTCAAACAAGACTTTCAGAATCCAGCAGTACTTGACGAAATTCTGAAAAAATCACCTGGGGATGCCCAAGATCTATGTGGGAACGCTTTTGCATCTACTTGTGCTCAAGCACAACTGCTTGCTTCACTGGTGAATGCTTCCGGTTGGACACATATTGGAGCTTCAGATGTAAGTAACATGGAAACCAATGCCGCAGAAACTCCAGTGCACAACAAAGTGTCATTGGATGCTCTTGCTTCTTCAGAAAGTATATCAGCACATTCATGCTCGAATGAGTCAAGCAGTGCAAGCTCAAGAGTGACGCCTTCGAAACGGAAATCTGACATTCAAGGCTACCTGACACCTTCAGGGAAGCGTTCCAAGTTCGATCAAGCTCCTGCTGCAAAACAACATAAGGCAGGATTCTAATCAATACAGTACAGTATGTCAAAACAAGTTGTTTATCAGGATCAGAATGCAGATAGAATATTTCATAGTGTTGACATGAAAAACAAATGACTTTGCAGCACTGCGTAAATTGCAATCCAAAAAATAAATGAACAAATTACAGTACAAAATGTTGCTTCATGTTAAGGAATCCCATTTCAGAATGCAGTTAGAATATGTGCAGGAAGAATCTGTCGACATGACTCCTGAACAACTCGAAGTGATGTGGAACCATTTCCGTGTATTGGACTCTGAACGCATGCAGTTCCACAAGCCGCCATCTACATGGAAGCCTCCTGATGTTAGAGACATGAATGAGGATGAGTTAAACGCTTACTGGAGCGGGTTTCGTCAGATCATGCAGGCAGCATCTGGCAAGAGTGGTGAGTCTGAGTCTATGATTGTTCCTGCCAACCCGTCCGATGAGAATGTTTCCACTTCATCTCATCCCAAAAGGCGTATCAGAGGAAAGCAACCTGCAAAGGATGTGGTGGCAGTAATTGTGGCCAAGGATGTGAAGAAAAGACCAAGAGGAAGACCCCAAGGGCTCAACAAAAAGCGCAAACAGGACAAGGTCAAGACTGCTCGAACTGGGAAATCAGATTCTGTAAGTATTTGGAAGAAGGTGCAGCTCTTTAAGGAACCTTAACTATGCATGTTCTGTACTGTAAGATTTTGTTTTTGGCAAGCTACACGGCTACAGTACACGGTGCAGTATTGTTTCCAAACAGCAGAGAGCAACACATGCCTTTACGGTATTGCATGAACTACATTACTGTACAGTATACAGTACAATACAGTATATACAGTAAAATAATATACAATACAGTATATACATATATACTATATATATACTGTATATATATATATATATATATTACAGTATATACTATATTATTTATATACTGCATATATGAAAATAAAATAAAATAAAAACACTGTAACTACTGTACAATAAATATCAGTACACTACTGTAAGCGTTTGCTCACACTAAGGAATTCGAAGAGTTCAAGAAGGATCCGGCAATTCGATTTCCTGAGAAGCACATGCTGGCCCATCGCAGATCACAGGGACTTTACCAGGGTTGCTTTGCAAAAAGCCATTGGGGAGGAAAACGGTATTCGGAAAAGTGGGATCTATTTTGTGAGATTTGCCCCAAACAAGCGAAGATCTACAGTGAACTTCCCAACCATGTTCGTGCACTACTTGGCATTGAAAAGCGAAAGCATTCCTCAAGTAAGTATCCAGCCCAAGATGGTTCTCGCAGAGTTCCAATACCTCTACTGGTAGCACTGGAGTCAATGTTAATGGAGAGGATTCATGTCGGTGAAGAAGTGACATATGACTTTGCTGCTTCCTTACTCTATCGATTGGTGTGCGTTTGGAATGATCAGCTTCAAAACCTACTGTCTGATGTTCGAGCAAAGGGTCAACAGGTGCTCTCGGAGCAGGACCAGCTGATCGCAGGAGACTGTGAAGATGATCAGCAGAAAGACATGGATACGTCCAAGGCATCGCACATGGAAGGTGTACTGTCTTCCATCCAGGAATGCAAAATATCTAGCAACTCTGATTCTTTGAGGAAACTAGGTTGCAAATTCCAATACAGAAATGTCGGTATTCACACAAACAGTTTTCCTTTTCACAGTATGCAACAGAATGCACATAGAATATGCACATGCAGTAGATCTAGTCCTGTACAACAAGACTGTTTTGTGTTGTTATGGCTCAAAGCTGGGTTGAGATATTCTTTGCCGAGTTCATTTTGAGACCTGCATACTGTACAATACAGTACAGTATACAGTACAGTATAGTAAACAGTATTCTTCCAATTGAGTGTGATTCAAGACTAGTTTGGGTTCAGTTCGAGTGATACCAACAAAACATAATGAAAACATAAAGGTACAGTACAGTACAGTACCTCCACATGCTCTGCCAATACTAAGGAAAGCTTGCTATCGCGTTTGCGCACGGCTAGGTCTGAAGTCTTCGTCTGTAAGCAAGCAGACCCGACACTTATCGTATGATCACCCCTCCATGGTTGCAGTGCGCAACTGTGTCGCCCTGCTGATGCAAAAAGAGAATATAGATCCTAGACTCATGTGTCATTTTGACCAGGTCTGGACTACTCAATACGAACCGGCCAAACGTGTTCTCTTTAAGCCAATAGAAGAGTCTGGACAATTGAAGATCGATAAGTCAAAGCCTTCCACAGAAAAAATTGTTGCAAGCTTGAAACAAGCTCTTAGCATTGTACCAGACATGCCTGAATCCAGCAAGAAGACTGTCTGCCAGCCTCCAACACTGTGTGCACAAAGTACGCTGATACCAGTCGAGTATCAGCGTAATGCTCGTACGACGACTACGTTGAGCTTTGCTGATGGCACGATGGGCCGCGCCTACATCACGGCTACCCAAACCTTATTGTAGGGGGCCCCAATGGCATCACATACATATATTCATGGCATATTCTAACTGCATCCTTCTCCAAACATTCGGGAAATATATATATACAGTATATATAATACGTTTTTGCTACAACAATCTCCTTGTGTTTCCAACAAAGCATAATTGAGTTTACACAGTATATACTGTACTACATTGCAGTACAATGTTTTGTTGAAGCAAGTTCTTTGTAAATGAAAAAATACCTTATCAACAACATTACAATATCTGTACAGAGACTGTATAGTATCACAATTGAATGTTACATTTCACTATTCTTCAAGATTTCTTGACTGTAAATTTCTGGTTTGTGAGAACAAATTCTAAGTGCATTCTCCTTGGCACATATGCAGTATGACATCAGCCAATCCCAGGCCAGACTCAATCGCGACGAAGATGAATGCCGAGCTGGGTGAATATATTCACATAGCACGCGACCACGATTCGGGCACTCATATGTGGCATTCTGGGTCTCTGTCAAGTTACCTTGACTTTCTCAAAGAAGAGTCTTGCATATATTTACAACATAAACTTTTTTGTCGTTGTAATGTACAGTAAGAAATATTTTTCAAAATATTCTGTGTTGCAAGACCCAGTTATAGTACAGTACAGCAAACAGAACACTACTGTATGGATTGTTTAAACTTGATCCCTCAACACTATTGTACAATGTGTACAGCATTGAACATTCCAGGAGCTGAGACGAAAACGTGTGGCATTGAATCTGCCGATGTCCACAAAGGGCTTAGTTCTATGCGATGCGGCAGCCGTTCACGGCTGTTCCATGTACGAGAGAATCAGAGAGAGATTTGAGAAAGAAGCAAACGTGATCATGCTGCACGGTGGTTCGGGCTCTCATTCCAGCCAAGACCGAGTTGGGATTCCAGGGGGTTGGGGGGCCACAGGGGCCCCTAATGATGCCTTCCATCAATGGTTTCATTACCTTCGTCGTGCTTTCATGAGAGCTCATCTCGGTGTGTCAGCTTCTCCAGATTTACGTCAAGCTTTGTCTGAAGTTGATTTGGCAGTGGACGGCAACAACAGAATGACGTTGCCTTGGCTGTAACTATACTCTAGAATCAGTGGTCAGAATGTATACAGTACAGTATACAATACTATACAAACATATATACTGTATATATATATACAGTACACAGTATATACAGTACATACATACAGTATATATATATACTGTATATATTGTACATATGGCTGTTATTTTTGTTTGTAAAAACACAAACGTGCACACTGTACATAAGCGAATGCACTTAGAATATTGTGATCCTACAGCAACTGCCGTGACGAGGTTGAGTATGGAAACCTCTCTGCGGAGTGACGTCTTCGCACTACAAAAGCTAGCCGGCTATGCTGACGGCAAGTTGATTTTGTGGAGCTGGGCTTCCAGAGGTCTCATTAGCCTTGAATGGATCGCAGACTTGCAATTCAAAGGTGATGTTGAAGCTGCCACAGAAGCTTTGTCACAAGTAAAAGGTGAGCTAGCTAAATTATGCCAATTCGATCAGTTGCCAATGATCGATGGACTCAATGAGACAGAAACCCCAACACCAGCTATGCTAGAAGGTGAGGTTTTGCAATATTGGGCCATCTCCGATCCATCCAGTGAATCAGAAGCCATTCCACTTCCACTTTGATGAGGGGTTCAATTGACAAAGCTGTTTTGAAGTGGCGAACTACGGCAGCCAAGTGGGAAGAACGCATAGCAAAACGCCAGCTCGAAGGAAAAACCACTCTTCCTCCCAAACAGAAACAAGCATATGACGAGTTTATCGCAACCAATACCCGTAGCATCGTGTTAGACAAAGTCAAGCATGCAGAGGTTGTCAACATTGCTGCAAAGAGTGTGAACAAGCTGAAAAAAACTTGCTTACTACTTGTTGTACACATGAGCGATGATTCAGAACAGCTTCGGATGACAACTGGATGTGGTAAACTATGGAAGCTACAGCTGCTACAGCAGAACAAGCCTCTCAGTGACACCATACCAGAGGAAGTGGACCATTTTTCAGGATTGATGGTGTAGAACGAAAGAAAAACGTATTTTATTTTCCTGATTTCTTTTGCTAACTAGATACAGAATCACAACATAATGCACTTAGAATATACAGTATATATGTTTTGATTACGGAAGGCTATTCTACCATTGATGGTATACATTATATCACAATACAGTATAGTACAGTACAATATCAACATTGAAATCAACATCAGCATACTTGTGATAGCAAGAAAAATCGGGTACAATTCATCACAATACTTTATGAAGTGCAGTAGGGTCAGCACAGAACACACTTAGAATATTTTTTTGATGATAGATTCAGCTGCACAATCATTGGTCTACTGCACATTGCCATCCAAATCAAATACAGTATCAACATCAACATGTGCAGTTTACGACACGCTACCTGGCAGGAGATATACTTCAAAAACATGCACCAGTTGACCAGCTATGTGACGAAGATCAAGCGCACAACGTTGAGGATGTGCCAGAACCAGCGCATGATGAAATTCAGGACATGGATTATGACGGACATCACATGGACGAAGAAGGACTGGAATGGTTCAGCGACTCTGAGTCTGAAAGTTACTCTATCTGATTTCAGTTCAAATTTTATGATATTGTGGTATGTTGTTTTACCCCTTTTGAGGTTGTGAATCCAAATATGCAGTAGTACAGTACAGTACAGTACACAGTACAATACAGTACACAGAATATGAAACACATATCATAGTGAACATCATTTACATACGAGGACAGTACAGTACAAAACGTACAGGTACAGTACTGTATTCACCTACTGTAGTGTATATATTATACATACTTTTTTGCACTACGGTTCCTTATGTTTTGGATGGTGGTGTTTTCACCGCCAACCAGGCGAAGATGATGCAGGAACTGATGACCTCCCAGGTCGTGCTCCACGTGTGCCAGCAGTCGAAAAGCAACCAGAATATGCTCGTTTGAGAGAGCTAGGCCTCGCAGTGCGACCGGCCGGGTGCTTTCTGGGTATTCACCCCGGTTCACAAGTGTGGAGATCAGCAAGCTCTACTTCCATTCATTTCAGCAGATCCTTTGGCAAAGCCCGCACCTCTTGGCAGGCTTTGCTGCGCGTGATGGAACTCATGCTAGATTCATATGTAAGCGAGAATTTAGGGAAGCATGACGTGAAATTGGTGAAACACCAGCTTAGCAGGATTCGCAAACTTCGCTTGGAAGAGCCACCCCATCAAGATTGAAATATATGGTTGTATGAGCAGTGAATGCACTTAGAATATCCCAGAAGATTGTTGATACTTGTGTTGCTTTCATGGGGGGCTCTTGTGCAATATCGAGTTAGGTGCTTGCTGGGATGGAATACTGTGCTGCACTGTACAATATTACAGTACAATATACTGTAGACAATCAACACTCACAGAGGTAGAATGATTATGCGAAAACAAACAATACATTACCGTAGTGCTGCAAAATAGCTATTGCATAAATAGACAGGTACAGTACTATACGTATACAGTACAGACAATAATGTACAATAGTGCTGCATAATAGCTTCAGAGAAAAACACATACAATGCTACAGCACTACGGTAGGTCAGTTTGTTGGTATCGTACAGTATGTACATCCCAAAATATACCCATGTGAGGTTGCTGTGCTCAGTACAGCAAGTTACTGTACGCAGAAACGATGCTAGAATCTGGATGGGTGTTGTTAACAGTAATGTGGAACCAATCAAAGGAAATAACAATGTTTTTTTTGGTTGCTGTGTTATGTGTTGATTGGTTTCTGTTGTGATTCATACACCCGTTCATTGACGTGTACAGTACAGTAGTACCACTCGTGGTAGGTTGGCCGCAGTTTACGATTTGCGAATCACAATTTGATGCAGCATGATATCAAACTGGTACAACACCAGAAAAGTATTGCTTCCATCCCGATACAGTACTGATTAATATAATTGTCTGTGTGTCCCATGCACTTAGAATATATCATGTAATATACTGTACTGTAAATGGAAGTTCCAAGGAAGCATACATCTCAAACTGGCATAAGACCACGAAAGTTGAGTTGGCAAACTCAATCGCCAAGAGCTTTTATTGAAAAAAAAACTCAAATATATGTCCTTCTATGGGCAGGGAATGCACTTAGAATACCATACATAGACATTGTGTTACCAACAACAAGTTTGTTACAATACCATGTGGTAAGCTCTTGTTGCTGGATCGGCCGGCGCAATATCGCACTATGTACAGTACAGCATGCCGCAAACGCATTGAGAATCTGTATGGGTTCTGGCAACAGTGTCTGAAATGCATTCAATAAAGGATTACAACACAATAAAAATACTTCAATTTTGTTTCTGGTTACAATACTGTACAGTACTGTACAGTAATCCCTTCCTCCTAATACTAAACCCCCCCCCAATACAAAACACGGCAGGTAGTTTTTAGTATTAGGGGGGTATTTATTATTAGGGAACCAAATCGAAGTCATGTTAATTAATTAATTAATTAAATTTCCTTATATAACGCAATCAAAATATTGCCAAAAATGGCATTTCGAAGCTTACCCCTAATACTAAATTAAAACCCTTAATACTAAAAACTATTTTTTCCGATCTCAAAATCAATTAAATTTCCTTATATAACGCAATTAAAATATTGCCAAAAATGGCAGTTCG
>Ga0126342_10022245_pt1 | contig 10491 bp, 12 predicted proteins | sample Cyp1metagenome_FD_92528 | JGI IMG/M metagenome (GOLD analysis project Ga0126342, IMG submission 92528) | Coral microbial communities from Lord Howe Island, Old Settlement Bay, Australia - Cyphastrea 1 metagenome | ecosystem: Host-associated > Invertebrates > Cnidaria > Coral ...
CATGTTGACGTTGGTTTGAAGTTGCATCGGATGTGCACGCTACGTTGGACATAGGGTTGGGTGGGGTGGGGTGGGGTGGGGCATGGTTCAGTCAGTGTGGGAAGTGGTTCAGTCAAAGTGAAAGGCAAACGAAAGCTCACTGGGACACAATTGCTCGATCAGGTGTGGCGCCATCTGAAAGCCACCAACAGTTGGGATATAACCCCTATCACTATGAAGTCATATCCGCTTATAAGTGGAACTGCGATTCCCCAATTCTCTGATAGTCACAACGGCAAAGCCTCTTTATTGTCACTTATAGCAAATGGGTAATTAATCACCATCTTTGCATGTTTGCAAGTTCCCTGCGCGTGGTGAGTCCCAAATCTAAATAGAACCCATCCCACCAGGTGGTTCTTCACCCCACGGTAATTTCATAGATCTACTATAATCCCAAACGATAACCAAATTATGTTCACCAACTTAGCTAATATAAATCAACTTTGAATCCCAAGAAATCCTAGCGTTACTTGATTAAACCGGTTCAAGCTCACCAACCTAGCTATCATAAATAAAACTATAAATCCGATGAAATCCCAACTTTGTTGCTTGATTAAATCGTTTAAATCCACCATACCTTCCAATGAATTCCCTTCAGCTTGGGGCCCCCACACAGCTGCTCGATTCCGACATCTGGCGTTGCAAACTCGCGACGCTGTTGCGTCGCGAACCTGGCCGAACAATTACAGCTTTGCCCCTTAACATTCATGATGGGATTATAACTCCTATATGACAGAATAGGGGGGCAAAATTTCCATGTAAAATAGGCATTGTTTGATAGTTTATGTTGTTTATGCTATTTATGTTTCAAGTCTTGTGTTTTTGTGTCCCTTTTTTGGTTTCATTTTATTTGCTTTGTTTCTGCCACAGTACTCTTCAACTATGTCCAGCTGTTTAATTCTTATTGAGTTTGATTCTAAAAACTGCAAATAGTACAGGATAGTAGGGGTGGAGTTATGATTCCAATCCTCCATTCAGATTCTGATTCTGTAAAGTGCATATAGAACAGCATAGTAGGGATATAGAGTTATGATCCAAGTCCTCCATAAAGATTTTGATTATGTAAAGTGTGTATGTGTATGTGTATATATATATATGTATGGAACCGTATAGTAGGGCTACCTTTAAGCCTTTAATATTCTTTCGTTTCTTCTGGTGATTTCTAGGGATCTTTACGGATCTGGTGATCTCCAGGGATCTTTCTGTAGGGATGTCTGGGGATCTCTAGGGAAATCTCGTGGGATCTCCAGGGATCACCATCTCTGGGGGTCCTTGCAAATCTCCACACAATTGCAGGAATCTTTGAGGATCTCCAGCAGGAATCTCCAGGTATCTCTTGGGATGTCTAAAGATCAGAAACAAGTGAGAAACAAGATCTAAAGGAATTGCCAGAGACCCAACCCAAAAAAAAACATTTCTAATATAGCTTTTAGACGGGGGGGTCCCAAAAAAAAAGTCGACCCCCCTCCCCCTCAGGCTATGTACTACATTTAGTATTGTTTTTTTCCTTAGATTCCCTAGGGGATCTCTGGGGCATATACAGTACATACTACCAAAATCCAGCAAACCTATCATGTCGTTAGGAAACTCTTAGCAATTCCGTGGCTGTCATTTGATAGGAAATGCTGATGCAACCAACCGCTGGCTAGTATAGGTATATTACATCTAAGTGCTAGGTCATGTACAATGCAAGTATATGTATATATATGTGTGTGTGTGCACAGTGCGACTATATCAATACAACAAAAAGATCTATGTGCACATCCTAACTGTTCATGCATCCATCCCCCTTATTTATTCAACATATGTATGTTTGCAAGTGTTTGTATATGTATAATTAAGCTGATAATTGATAACAGCTACAAGGTGGTGCCCCCCCAGTTATTTTTGTTGGTTGATGAACCCCATGACACCCAAAAAACTGGCATTTAACAGACACCCAACAAAAACAGCAGCTGGGCCAAAAACCTGATGTGTCCAGTCGCACCACATTAAAAAACTGCCGAAGTCTTTGAGCTGGCAATAGCCAACGCTGCTACAGTCTGTCACGGACATGAGAAGGGTGGGCCCCCTTCCCAGAAATGCATGCATTGATTCGCCCAATTGTTTACCGCTTCAAAATCCGGCTCCGTTGCAATGTTATTTCAACAGCCGCACTCTCTTGAGTTGACCTACTTAGTTCAACCAACTGAGCCAACACCGGGCTATCCGACTGTGTACAACTGTCTTGCAACCATGGTTCCAACCAGTTCCAAGCATCTAAAGGTAGTATAGTTTAGTTGTCGATCCGAGTGTTGTTGTTGTCGTGGTGGTTGTGGAGGAAATCCATATGTTTGTTCATTAGGATTCCCATTGTCGATGCTTAAATCACAATTTTCTTGGCTGGATAATCACTGTCCCAATTCAATCATCATTAAAATCCGGTTGTTGACCTTTACATTTCCCGTTTATCTTGATTTATCTTGGATAATCTTCCAGCCACCTGCAGCAATGGCTTCTCTCCAGTGCGGCCCCATGCATTCGAACAATTCCTGCAACGCGACGACGTGTGTAGGAGGAAATGCTCAATGGACAGCAACCACAAAAAGATGCGGAACAGTTGATGAGGAAAAACTATTCGATCGTGGAAACACTTGTTGTGTGGGGGTGCTATGGGCTGCTAAAAAGGAAAACTGTCAATACTCCATGGCTTTACCGGTACAAACCAATCCTGGGACGATGTAAACTTCAGTAACAAACATGAAGTACAAATGTCATACAGTATTCTCGGAAAACCGAATCGTTGAAACCGAACCGGCACAGAAAACTAGGATCCGAACCGGGCATGGAATTTAACTGCATGGGGAAAGCCTTATTCAAACCGAATGGCCCCAGGTTCCATTTTGGTTTTGATTATGTCAGATGCAGGATTGCTGTGAACATGTGCGGTTTATATTGGCCTACACCCGGGCTCATCACAAGCAACTCCACACAAGTACACGTGCTGCTGCATCTGAAGTCTTGTGAATGGATGAAGGTCGACCCTTGCGGTCACCTCGCAACCAACTCATGCACCGCAGACTTGTCCTGGTCGACGGCGAGGAAGAGGTTGTTGACACCCATGGTGATGCCAGTTCAAACAAGGTGCTAGCCGAACTAAATCGAACCTGCAGATTGCTTACTTTAAGCTGGCTCACATCTTGGCAGGCATGCTGACAACAATCCTTCTCCAATCAATAATTAAGCCGTGCCCATGGATCCTCCTCATACAGCTCCCCCTGCTATGCCGTTGACGAAGCGAGGCACAAGGACTACAATGGGGTGCTCGCCGCAGAACATACATCTTGCACACATCTTCGAATGTTCCATCACGTATGGCCTTGCCCACTGCCAAACTCAAAAGTTCCTGCGGCTCCCCCAGCGAGTTCTGCATTGGAGTTGCACTCAGAAGCAACCGTTTGCTTTGCAGCAATGCTGCCGGAATAGGGCAACAAGAACAAATCTTTCACGACTGGAGCCTCCTATCCTCAGAACCGCCAACCCTGGGACATTCCAACCCTATACGCCAATCAAACTAACCCTGGAGCCTTGTAAACTTGGAAACTTCAGCAATGTTCTGCCTATCCAAGCTCGCGCCGTACAGCCAACTCACCGGAATTCACAGCCCAAAGAGGTTTCATCGGAACAGGACGTGCCAAGAATACCAGTGGATCCACGCGAACCTCACCTTTGTCCTTATTTTTGAGAAACCACTGGTCCATTGGTTTCCCATATTTATCTCGGTTTACTGGCCACTTATATTTGTTGGTTTACGTAAAAACCCCATTGGGTATGATTATGTCTACCATACACATCAGTAAAGCCTAGTGACATAAATGAACTTAACTATCATAAATCTCATACCCGAATGTCAGTTGGTTATAGCAAGATGTTTTCCTGTTCAAAGCCAAGGCGGTGCCCCCAAACGACAGCAACGTTTATCAACTAACAAACATAACCCGGTACTGGCACCACCTTGTACCTTTACGAAGTGCCGGTCACCGTCCCATGTAAACCGTTGACATCGCCGCGTCCTCGACGACTTCGCCTTCCTCCTCCTTGCGGTGCTCGGAGTTGGTTCTCTATATATGGATCAAGCGGAGGAGGTTGACCAACAAATAATTTTTAACTATTTTCAGTATATATATATATAACTAGTAAATTATTGGTGGGAAATTGAGGAATATGTTTCGATTGACACACTGATCAATGTGGAAAATGGCTGGGCGGTTTGATTAATGGTGATCTAAGGGTTTTTTTGACCAACATGAGGGTGTCGACCAACAGAGAAAACAAAGTTCATCCACCAACCTGAAATGTTGGGTGATTTGGGGCCTCGGGGAGTGATTTGGACTGGGAATTGCTCATGGGGGTAACGATAAAACACGCAAATAATCCGAGTGGATTCCGCAGTTCTGGTGGGTTCACCAAATTGGAAAATAACAAAATCTTCAGCAAATTCATCAAGCTGAGGACAATTAAACTATTGGATTATTGATTGAGATTGTTGTTTGATTTTTGGATTACTGGATTCCGGTTGTTATTCCAAATCAATCCAGCCAAAAACTACTTTACTTCGAGTGACCCCCAGCATGACACACTATTCTGACGCATGACATTGTTTTTGACATACAATCTGGAAGTATATATGGCATATGTAAATATATATATATATATATATATTTATTTATTTATATACTCTGACATTCTTTCTGGCATGTACTCTGACATTCTGTCTGACGATCTTTCTGGCATACACTATGACATTCTATCTGACCTTCTTTCTGACATTGTATCTGGTATATATATATATTCTGACATTCTGTCTGGCATTCTCTCTGGCATGTGTTCCGGTCCAGGCGTGTTGGGTCCAGGCGAAGCCCACAGGAAGCAAGGGGCAAGGGAAGGAGTGGGGAAGTGAGCAAGACCTCAGGAGCTGCACCTGTGTTAAAATCTAGAGACCCTCACCTGCCAGGTGGGAAAAATAGAAATCTAACAAGTAGTAAGATACAACAAAATCCATTGAACACTACAGCGAATGAGCAAGCACTTTAACATCATTTAACTAGTTGCGAAGGTTTATGAATGGTGGATTCAGAATATGGGATCTTGCGAAAAATAGTGAAAATATGTTAAAGTTGGAAAACGTTCTCATGCTTTCTCTGCCCGGTAAGGGGTGCGTTCAATCCTATGAAAACAAACCAGGCGCTCCTAGAACCCCAACTTCAGCTAAAAGACACGTGTTTTAAATGATTTTGTCTGGTCAGATGTTTGGCATTCTGGGGTTTCTCAAAATCCCGAAACTCACCACCTCGAGCAACACCGCCTCCCACCCCTCCAGACCTTGCCTCCAGATCCTTCCTCAGCATCAAAGCAACAACGGACTGGGTATTGCAGATAAACATTAATTAGTCAGGCTTTCACGCAACAGCAACAACAACAACAACAGCAGGAATGGTTACTGTACCACAATATAGAAGGACTTCAATGATTCCACGGAGAAGAAACTGTCGATCTGACTGTGAGAAAAACATCATGCCGGGGCATCCTGTTAAAGATGATCAAATCCCATGTGCTTGGTCACTTGGATATGGCCCTCCAACTTTCCCAATCTTATTCCACATGTGCGTCGAATGAGCAAGATCTTGGGCTTCCTAAAAGGACATTAGCAGGTGGTATTATATACCTATATCTTCAGTTTACCTATATAGAAATATGAGGAAATATGTGTTTCAACCCATCTCTTCTGACTTTGACCAACTTTTCATCAATCAGAAGCTTTGACTCATCCCTGTGTTCTTCTGACGTGTCTCTGCGTTGAGATCCTGGTATCCCTTCTGTACTTAGATGGGCCGTGGGATTAGCTAACTAGTTAGTAAGTGGGCTATAAACTACTTATATCCTAAGTATAATCCACTTACTAACTACTTAACCAGCTCCATGGCCCATCTAAGTAACTTTCAGTGCAATTATTTTCCACTGATCTCAGATAATACATTACATGCTGTTGTCAAAGCTGATTCAGTTTAAGCCCTAACGCTAATTTTTTATGGTCACAGAAGGGGTCATCATTCCATAAATGGTGTGACTTTCGGACCTATATTATAATAATGGTATTTCGGGCCACAACTGTTGGAATTATTCTTCACATGTAGATGCATGACATCACGGGTGGGAAGCCTGGTGTTGGTACCCTTCTCTCACTAAAATAGCTGCTGTATAGCTGAAAGCGAACCCCTTCAATGGTATCTCTTGCAGCTCTCACACCACAATGGATGCGATTGGTCTTGGCATCTATGACACCCGATGCTAGCGCCGATCCTCACTTTGCACTGGACGCAAAATTTAGCCCCAACCGAGCAGCCAGTCGGATAGCCAGTCGGATAGCCAGTTGGACAGCCAGTCGCCAGTCGGATTCCGCTTGCACTTGTCAGCGAACAGGAAGCCCTTGATCTTCACAACCTTGATCATCACAATCATGGCCACCAACATCTCCCGGCATCTCGATACTCAAATGAAAACCCTTCCTCCACCTTAGCTTCCCCATCGTTCGGAAGCTCGTGCAATTGCTGCATCGATCTTGCGTTCTCGGATTCTCGGCTCTGCTTTTCGACTTTCAATTCTGCATCTCCATCCTATATATGTGCTAGGGTCAAAACATGGTGTATATGGTTTATGGTCATCCCGTGCCATGGGCATTCAACCATAATGCCTATCTAAATCCCTATTAACATGGAATCCAACTAGCTTGACTATGGTACGCATATTCAGGAGTCTTTACAAAACACATGCTGAAGTAGAAAGCCAGTTTAAACTCCCCCCTGCTAAGTAGACACTTCTGGCCGTTTATCCGTTAAACTTCAGCTATAACCTCATTTATGGAATTATAACTTTATAACCATTTATAAGTGGTTTCTAGGGCTCAAACTGTAGACATCAAATACAATGTGGTGCCCCATAGTTGGCTAACTTGGTGCCAATAACTTCAACAATTTGGTTTATGGTATATCGAACTAGTATTCATGGAGTTTATAAACCAGCATCACTGGGGGGGCACCACCTTATATGCCCAGCTCCACGGTCCCCGTCGAGGTCCCTTTCCATCGCTAGTCCCAACAAAAACGCCCAGTGTCACGTAGAAAAATGTCTTCCAAAACAACAAGGCACAAACACACATGCTTTGTCATATCTATTAAATTACACACATATAATATATATATATATTTATATGTATTTATTTATTTTTAATTTCCGGGAACACCACTGTTCTTTACAATGTGCCACCCCCCAGTTGTGGTTGCTGGTGTGCAAGATGATATCTACCATGAACATCCATAAGCCATGTTCTCAATCTACTCATAGAACATCTGCTCGACTTCCAAAATCACAACTACTAATCTGACATTTTTGGTCAAATCCTTCAAGATGATGTTCCCTCCCCAGTTTCACGTTGGTGTTAACCACTATGAACTAGTTCGATAATCTACCATAGACATCCACCATACTTCATCTAGGCAAATCTTCACCAACTTAGCTCTCATAAATCAGCGGTCCCACTCAATCCCCATATTTTCCTGCTGAAATCACCATTTTCCTGTGGTTTTCCAATGGTTTTCACCATTTTCCTCTGGTTTTCCTATGCTTTTCCAACGGTTTCCATCATGTTTGCTGCTTATAACATATCAATCTCAGTCCCTAGAACACATCACCCATCCCCCCGAGGTCCAAGGCTCCGATCTGCTTCCAAGAGTTTCTCAAGGTGGCTCCACAGTTGTGGATCCTCAGGGTTCGCGTCCAAAAAATAATATGGGAAGTGTATGAGAAATATATGGATGAAAAGGAAAAACATGTATGGGAAACTCATGGACTATATGGCAAATATTTGGCAAACATATGGGAAACTCCCGGAAAACAAACCATGGAATGCACGGAATTTATATTGGATTTCCCGAGTATATCCGTGGTGAAATGTTTGTTGGGTAAAAACACCGAATTTTATAATTCCAGATATATCTGCCATGAACTACAACTTGAGTATTGTACAAGAATTCACTGTAAGAATTTGAAGGGCTCCAATCCAAGGCGGGCTACATAGTTTCAGCTATACCAAACACATAGTACTTTAAGAAGTTGAGGGACCCTGGAATAGGATTGCCAAATTCTTAAATTACTGCTTATATATATATATATATATGTGAGGTTTGCAATTCCCTTTGCGGTTCATTTTTTTGTGTTGTGACCCCTTATGGTCTTATGGGATGAAATCGGGCTATGCAGAAGAACGATTTTTCAAGCTCCAATTTTTTTTTTGCACATGCTTGGACTGCTTCCAATCCATGAAGCCAAGCCTTGCAACAACTCTGACAAGTTGCATGCGCGGTGTGATGGTGAAAGGGCAGACTACAGGAAACCAAGAAAATGACATAGTGACAGACCCTATTAGATGCCGAAAGAGTCCGCTGCCGGGATTTGAATCTCCAACCTTCAAGCCTGAAGTCCAACACCCTGACCATTATGCTACAGGAACCTTGCCTTCAAGGAATTTTGCCTTCTCATTCTCTTTCTTTGCCTTGGCTGCCAAGGGATGGGTTTAGCATGGGCAGCTGCGAAAAATCAATTTTTCACGCTCTGAAAAATTGTTTATTTTCTTCGCCGCTCTTATGAGACTCAGAGAAGCCCGGCTTTGCAAACAACAAATTTTCAGGCTCCAAAAAAAAAAATGCATGCCTCTTGTCAAATTTTTTAAGCTCGCTCCAAATTGTGCAGATGCATGTAATACATAACTAAGAACGCTCTAAGAATTTGAAGGACCCTCGGCCTCTTGTGGTGTAAATTTGCCTTCAATAAAAAAAAAGAATTTGAGGGACCCTGGGCCTCAAGCTTTCGGATTCTTAACCAGCTCTCGGGCTGTATGATGACTGAGGAAACAAACCAGGGCTTATTGGTTTCTTTGACAATTTCGGTCCCCTAAATCCAGCGGTGTATCATCAAGTAAGAGGCCACGTGGGGGTATGCCCCAATTTTTTTCCAGACACCGCCATATGTTTGACTAATTGCTGGCCAATCTGCGATTTTTCCTTTCCAAACAAAACTAGTTTGTAACATATCCATTTCAAGTTAACCCGGAATTTGGGGATCCTAAACAATCTCAAGCAGGGCAAACCAAATCACCAAGAAATCAACCATTCGACCCGGATTGGGAATGTTTAATGCTTGGGTGTCGCACATCAACTGTAGAAGCAAAGGTGCCCTGAAACTCTTACAGGAGGGAGATTAGAATACATGTGAATTTGACACCCTTTTTGCTATGACCCCTATAGAATATGCTCCGGGAAAACTCAGGAAGTAAATCAAAACCCAGATATTTGAGTTCAACGCCCAAAAATCAACTTGGTCTCGGAACTTCCAGGACAATTCTTATACATATGGTCGTTTCTTGAAGTAGGGGTGACATCGGGCAAATCGGAAAGATCAAGCAAGTCTGCCCACGATGCAAGGAGTCTCTTCTGTGCAATCTCAAAACGCACTATCCAGTGCACGAATTCATTCTGGCCTCGGTATGTGCGAAACATCTGGAGGACTCTCTTCACGAAGTATGGTCTCAATGTGTCCTTGAAATGGGCAAGGCCACGATCTGGATCTCGTAGTAGGGCCTTGCCAAGCATTGACTTGCAAAATGAAGCTGCTCCTACAAGTGCATTTTTGAGTGATGGGCCATGCTTGTCTGCATCTAATGTGGTGATGCCTAACCAATCATCTATCAAATCTTCATATTCAAACCAACTAGATTGGCCATCAAATTGAGGAGGTATTACCCAAATCATCAATTTTAGATTGGGATTTCCTATTTAAAACCAACCATTTGCGGATACCCCCATTTATGGAAACCCCCACATGTTCATATTAAACCAATCCACAAGGATCTAAGTTCTGTTCCGTCAGTTAAAGCCTTAGAAACCAGCTATAACTGGTTACAAATGGGTTTCTCAGTTCATATGTCAATTATTTCCCTGGTTGGTGGTTTTGACCATCTTGAAAAATATTTGTCAGTTGGGAAGGATTATCACATATATGATGGAAAATGAACAAATGATTGAAACCACCAACCAGTTTCCTGTACCACGGGAAAACTTCTGCCAACGATTTCCCCCTACAACGGTCACGACAACGTCGAACTTCTCCGTCCAAGTCGCAGGGCGACTCGCTGGAGAAGACGTCGGCTCCTCGAAGTCACCGCTGATGGCCTCGCTGCTGGCCTCGGAGCCGCGGAGTTTCCAAGCGAATTGTTTATCTGGTTGCTGGTTTCATGGTTAATATACTGTTAATATACTGTTAATAATGGTTAATATATGGTGAATGATGGTTAATAACATTTTCTGGTTGGTTAATACGTGGCTAATATACTGTTAATATACTGTTAATATACTGTTAATA
>Ga0126342_10022246_pt1:2500-10491 | contig 10491 bp, 7 predicted proteins | sample Cyp1metagenome_FD_92528 | JGI IMG/M metagenome (GOLD analysis project Ga0126342, IMG submission 92528) | Coral microbial communities from Lord Howe Island, Old Settlement Bay, Australia - Cyphastrea 1 metagenome | ecosystem: Host-associated > Invertebrates > Cnidaria > Coral ...
GGCAATCTAGCCTGGTTATGGGACATTTTAACAGTTAATAACCATTATATACTAACAACAGTAAATAATGCATTATTATTACCTATATTTTCCATTATTAACCATTTTGTTCTTACTATCACTAATCATACATTATTGGCCACAGTAATTGACCATTATTAACCATGGCGGAGACCATTGTTAAAGACTAAGTATTAAGGGTTACTAACCATTACTAACCATTACAAACCAATATGAACCATATTATTCCTGTTTAAGCACCATTATCTAATAGTATATATACATTGTAGGGTTCTTGTATCGAATATATAGATATCTAATATTAGCCATTGTTAAGCATAATTATTGACCATTCCTAGTCATTTCTACAATGTGGGGCCCCCCAGTTATAAGTTGGTTTATTCACCCCAGTAGCTATAGTTATAAGTTATAAGTACCATAAACCATAGTTATTGGCGTCATGTTCACCAACTTAGCTATCTTGGGGGTCCCACATTGTATCCATCACGATCCATTATTTCTAATCGCCATTGTCCATCATTCACCATTCTGAAAGATAAATTAAACCATGATTTTTTCACCCAATACTAACCTTTAGGCATGGTTGATAATCACCATCATTAGTCACTAATCAATCTTTCATGTTCTTAGGCATTCTGAAAGATTGATAATCCATGTTCTTAGGCATGGTTAACCACTAATTAACCCAGTACAAACCTTGATTAACAAGATTTTTACAATTTGGTACTTAACGTAGCTCTGAAAAGCCACCATAATATTAACATGCAACACATAAATCAGCTACAAACGGGCGATTTCCCATGGGTATGTTAAATAACATACCAATAATAAACCATTATTAACCATTGTGAACCAAATATAGGATGGATATGACCAACAATTGTCCACCATATATTATAAGCCAGTATAGGGTAATCCCAGAAGATTATTAATCATGTTAAAACTCATTAAAACCATTATAAACCAAGTATAACCCATTAATGCGTTACCAATCCCATTGACAAGCCAATTAAACCAGTATAATGCATGTTAAAACTATTTATATAATGCGCTGTACCATTCTAAGCCATGTTATAAGCCATAACCCATGATTAACTAGGATTTACATTACTAACCATTACGAACCATTGTTAACCATCAATAGCCATTAGTAGCAAGTATATTCACCATACATTAGAAACCATGTTATAAACCATATGGAAGTTTCCTGAAATAGGGGTACCCCCAAATCATCTATTTTAATTGTATGTTCCATTATAAACAATCCATTTGGGGGTATCACCATTTATGGAAACCCCCACATAGTTGTTTTTGCCTACGGGTGGAAAACCGAACCAGCGTTTTGCATGTTTCTATGTCTTTCATGGGGTTAAATGGGGTGGGGTGGGCTAATAACGTTCATTTGCACTGCCTCACATACATGATGCTACGCTACTCCACGTCTTCCTGAACTTCCTCACATACATGATGCTACGATACCTTACTACGCTACTTTACGTCTTCTTGCACTGCCTCACATACATGATGCTACGCTACTGTACGTCTTCTTGCACTTCCGCACATATATGATGCTACGCTACTTTACGTCTTCCTGAACTTCCTCACATACATGATGCTACGCTACTGTGCGTCTTCTTGCACGCAGAAAAAAAGAGAAGGCCGCTGAAGTTTTTGACATGTCCAGTGAAAAGTACGCGCGCATTTTTTAAGGAAAATCAACTATGAGAGAGATGCAAAACCACTGTGATTTATGGGATGAAAAGAATGATGAACAGTGCTAACGTTGGAAACGCGGGTTCGATAAACTACCCGCCGGGTTGTTTTTCAAACATGTCATGGTGACATATCCGCCATGTTCAGTTCGCATCCCAACAACCCCCATGATCATCTGCAGTGCAGTTTGGTGATTTATTTCCAGCTAAAATTCCCAGCATTAATAACCATTACTTCCATCAACTGACAATTATTAACAATTATTACAACCCATTATTGGGTAACCCTCTAGGATCATTAATCATAACCCATCAAAACCATTATAATCCAATTATAACCCATTAGCGCGTCACCAATCCCATTGTATTACCGCGTCACCAATCCCATTGTAATAACCCATATTAACCACCAGTGTTAAAACCCATATATAACCCATGATTCCTTCCCAGCCTCGCCCCCCTCCGGAGCCTCCATTGTCTTCACCAGTCGTAGGTCTCCGCCATGCGGCGTCGCCTGGCGCACTTGGAGGAGCGGAAGCAGGGCGATGCGGCGGTGACGCTTGGGGCACCCAGGGATAGGTGGAGGTGGAAGCCAAAAATGGTGGAAAACAGCAGGAAAACTATGGAAAAATGCTAGTTTTCCAGGAAAAACTATGGAAAAATGGTGGTTTTACCAAGCAACAATGGTGATTCTTGGGGATTTCATAGGAGGGATTTCACCAAGAAAAATGATGTTTTAACTAACCAAGATTGGAATTTCATCGAGATGGACAAAGACATTGAGCGAACCAATAGAGATTTAACCAAGGTTAACCAACGAGATTCACCTTCAGTTATCATTTAACCAACGAAGATAGGGATATGATACAGCCAACCTTAAAATGACCACGAAAAGTGGAAACATGCGGATTGAACCTGCAACAATGGGGAGTTAGGTCAGTTAAGCAGGATGAGATTTAACCACTAAACAATGGGATTTTTAACCACATAATGCAAGGTTGATCATTGAAGAACAGGATCTTGTCATAAAGCATATCAAAAGTGAGATGTCGCCATAAAGCAAAGGGGGGTACAGATTATTGTCCTTTGGAGACGCACCAGTTCTGTGTATATTTAGATATATACATATTAGATAGATAGATAGATAGATAGAGAGAGAGATAGATAGATAGATAGGTAGATAGCTAGATAGCTAGGTAGATAGATAGATAGACAGACAGACAGATAGATAGATAGAGAGATATTTGTCTACATTGCATACTACTGGTAGTATCCCATGCGATACTATGTGTACATATATCTATATATGCATATATATTTATATACATTTTGATCCATTTCATATGTCTGTGTATGTACGTATTGTTTATAGATATACATATATATATATGGAATACATGTATACTGTATAATCATGTATGTGTGTATATGCATATGGGGGAGACAGAGAGGCAGACAGTACTGTTTCTATTCTCACATGCTTGGTGCAGCAACAAGGTTGCAATCCAACTGGCGCGGACATGCAGAGCGTGTGGGCCCTCAGTTGCAGTGTCTTTGGCACGATGTTTCTCCACCTATTGTGACACCAAAATGCCTACACTTCGGGACTTCTGGGTAAATATGGAGAATTTCGGGCGAGAATTTCTGACAATTGTGAATATGATAGACAAACAAATGGGGGTTTCTGAAAGAATGCGGGACATAAACAAAAATGAATCCAACGAATTGGCAACCGATGCTCCTGCAGCACAGGGATTTTGTGAAACACCTTCCCGAATTGAGTCGAAATTCAGAAAATCATAGGAATCCACTGTTATTCACAATATTGTTTTTTCAACTATTGAATCTAGAATAGTAAATTCATATAACTCTATTGTAAATTCAAACGCATATACACACAGCAACAGAGGGCTGAAGTTGTGGCCCTGATGCTTGCTGGTCTCGTCCATTGAAGGGAAGCAAATCGGGAGATGTACACGTGTTTTAGGGAAAACAACTAATGTGGGTAGAACAACAATAAACCAACGATTTGGGAATGGTAAGCATACCACCTATAGAAGTGGTGATGACTGGGGGATTGTTTACGAAATTGTTTTACCCACATTATGAAAGATACGAAAACTGGTTTTAGGACAATCTTAGATGGCTAGAAACTAATCCTTTGGTCTTTTGGTATTAACGGGATTATCTACGTTCACCAGCTAAGACTTTTTTAAAAAGCTAATAACCAGCTACCCCTTGGTTGACCAGCTACACATGGCCAATCTTACCACATAAAATCATGTCAGTTTCAGGGTACCTAAGATTAGCCATGTGTACATGTTCTTTCCCTGAAACTGAAACGCCTTCGAGGTCAGCGTTTGAAGACCTCCGGCGAGTTAGTGGAGGCCCGGAGGGGAGGTTTTTTTTTTGCGGTTTTGCATCATCACAAGTGAGGTACACAACCAAAACCAGCTTTAAGCTTTTGATGTTTTTTTTCGCCACTTAGAACCCTAATGATCCCTAGTGCCTATATGTCTGTATAGTTTTGTCATTACCGTATAAGTGGTACTAAGAACCATAATATACAGAGAAAAATGATGAATGGCTAATGGCTATAAGTGCATCCCCCCAGTTACTAGGTTGTGAAAAGCCACAATACAATATATGGCGTATACCCAAGTTAGATTAGTGGCTTATAATTACAATCCATATACTAAATGAGATGTACCCCCCAGCGTTGTAAACAACATCAAGCAACATGCTGGAAGCCATCAACCGCAGCTGACATTGATTTGATTGGTCATTGTCGTCATTGTCTATCTATAGTCATTATAGTTATGGTTGATGACTATAATTGATGTATATAGTCATTTTGATGATAATCATTATAGCTATTGATATTGTTCACCCTCTGGTAAACTAACAGTTTGCTATTGAAGCCATGGCCATAGAAATAGTTGATTTAGCCTACGGGCCTACGGGTCGACAACCGAACGTGTAGTTGTGACTATTTTTAATTCTCGAACATCTTGGGGCGGGGTGGTATTAATGTCTTTTGTAGTAAGAACTTCCAACTACGTTATTGACTTCTCTAACATCTTGCACGGGTTGGGGTGGGGGGGTGGGGTGTTAACGTCTCTTGTAGTCAGAACTTCCAACTACGTTACTGACTCCTTTAACATTCCAACTATGCCGTTATCTTCTTTATAGACTTCCAACTACGTTAGCATCCGTTGTAAGACATCTTCCGATGACGTTGTTATCTTTTCTCTATCAACTTCCAACTACGTTAGCAATCCTTCGCATCTCTTGTAATACATCTTCCAGGTACGTTGCTATCTTCTCCATCAACTTCCAACTACGTGCAGTTTCAAAAACCAGGCTGAGCTCAACAAAGCCATCTGGGCATATGTCCGATCCTGGCAATGGCGCTGGGAATCCCTGCAGCACCGAGATTTCCTCATGTCTCTCGCTGGCAAAACCTTGGCACAGATGTGACCAAACTGATGTCACCAGCTCTGCAGAAAAAAAAGCTTTCATGTGCCAAAACAATGACCCCACTGTCAGTTGGTGAAATGACCCCGAAAAAATAGAATAGTTTTCTGGGGATAAAATGTCAACATTTAGTGGCCTGCACACAGAAAAAACAATGAAACTAATGGAAATGAGACGTAAACATGACAAAAAAAAACATGAATTCCATGAAAAGCGCAACACGACACAGAATCCACAAACATCAAAAATGCAATGCCGCCACGTTCAATTACCCACCCGGCGGGTTGATTTACCTATTAAAAAGGGTTATTTGCCATAGTTATGTAAACGTTGACCAGAGGGTATCATGATCATGGCCAATTATGATTTGCTTGGTCAATGGCTTAGTTCCTGGTAGAGAAATGCTGTCCATCTTTTGCTGTTGAAAATGCCTCTCCGATCCTCTCCGTATTTTAGGGTACCTATCATACCTATCTACTGTAGTAGTAGGGTACCTTGGTTTTGACCCATCACCATGTGACTTCGGAACATCCCTACATGAGTCCTGTGGCCATCGTTGCCAGGAGAGGAGGAGAAGAAAGTTGGAGGAGGAGGTGGGGCTGTTGATGGTGGTTTTTGTTGGTTGATTTTTGATCCAATATGGCAGTGAAAGATGCTGAAATACACACTTACAATGTAAATACATGGATACATACACATAGATACATACACATACGTTATCTTATGCGGTGGTTTCTATATGTTTTCACCAATACTGGCTGACAACCCAGAATGGTAGTGTATATTTACCAGTCCCATTTTTAAAAGGTAGCAAATAGTTTTATTGCCATCTTAGATTGCCTGCAATAGGAGTTTTCCATCAACAAGAAGCCGTGTCCGAAATCAACCTCCTGGCCTCGACCTCCTACGCCCCCGGTCGCTGCTCGGGGGAGAAGCGACCTGAAATAAAGTGCATGGGCCGCGCGCAAGCGGGCGAACGCCTTCGTTGATGAAGGAAGATGGCGCAGGAACTTACAGCGTTTCGCTGGATGGTTCAGATTCGCCCTTGTGGATGCTGGCGGTAAGTTGTGGAACACATCCCAGCATTTCGGTGATACCGACCAGGTGGAAAGTGGCGACCAAAAGGTTTTTATATTAATTGTTTTTATGATAGGGAGTCGTATGGAATATGATTATATATATATATTTAATATTCTGAATACTTATAATTTATAGTCATTATTCTAGTTGTTCTTAATGTTTATAGATATTATATATATTTATATGTTTAATAATTATAACTATTAAATTCTATCCTTACTATGACTACTATTTTAATTATTATCACGACACGGAATTGGACCGTCAATCTACCTTTTTGTACTTATGGCGACCTTTTTTTCGAGCTGCTTACATCTCGATATCGGACATCAATGGTATATTTTATATCTACATTTATATCTATACCCCAGGATAATATTTTAGATCTATAGATATACTATGGGCTACTAATGGTATATTATTGGATTATTATAATCCCGAATATGTTTTTTTTATAGGGATGATAATGGGATAATAGTGGTTAATAGTGGATAATGGTGGATAATGGTGGATAATGGTGGATAATAGTGGTTAATGGTGGCCATTTGTAGATCATTGTAACTGGTTGGTGGTTTGGATTGCCCTTGATTGCCCATTAAACTCTAGTTAATAGTGGTTTAAAAGTGGGTTAATAATTGTTAATGAGATATATACTGGCTGGTGGTTTGGAACATTTTTTATTTTCCATTTCATATATGGGATGTCATCCTTCCCATTGACGAACTCATATTTTTCAGAGGGGTAGCTCAACCACCAACCAGATTATATGTGGTACATTTTGGCATCTTCAACTACCATTTTGGTTGGTCTTGTGTTCTGTTGTGGGTTCCCAATGTGTTCCTCCGATTTTCAGACAAAACAATATTTGTTGGTTTAATTCCACTCTATTTCCTGATATCACCTGTTATGCTTTAGTGTTGATGGTAAAGTCATCTCAATTTGTGTTGGTTAAACCCCGCTTGATGATGTTGCTCAGACCCTCTACGATTGATGGGAAAACCATACTTTCTTTGATGAAATCCTATGTTTGAGGACAAAACCTATGTGTTTGGCAGCCAAAAGAATTGCGCCAGGGTCCGTGCTCCTAGTTTGTTTGAGGCAGAGAAGAGAAGGAGGGACGAGGTTGGACGGCGATGCAGAGATAGATTGGGGATGAAATGGGATATATAAGGATTTGAGCAACAAAAATCAGAATGAACCATCGATAATAGTGGCTGACCAACAAATATACGGAGTTGACCATCAAGAAAACGGGGTGAAGGCTATGGAATCTCAATGTATCCGGATGTATGTGGGATACTTGACTGCAATGAAGTTGGTGTTCAAAAATGATGGAAACCAGCCGAAGCACAGAGTAACTCTGGCTATTTGAAACATGGCTTTTGGGTTCCCATTGTTTCGAGATGAAGAGCCTTCAATAATTTATCCCGTTTCAAAAATGCGCATTCAGGATCCATTAGCTAAAATATCGCTGCAAAACAGCGCAAATGGAAGGTGGGTGCAAATTTGAGTTTGATTCTACAAACCATGAAATGTTACCAAGATCTAGAGTACCTCTATATATAGGGAATGGTTATTACATACCAGTAGTACCGCACAAGGCGGTGGCGGAAGTTTCAAAAATAGGAAACCTATAGGAGAGGTTGGTTGTTGTGAATCAGGGATGGCAGAGCGAAGCCACTGATGGACTGAAAGGTGCTT
>Ga0126342_10022247_pt1 | contig 10491 bp, 15 predicted proteins | sample Cyp1metagenome_FD_92528 | JGI IMG/M metagenome (GOLD analysis project Ga0126342, IMG submission 92528) | Coral microbial communities from Lord Howe Island, Old Settlement Bay, Australia - Cyphastrea 1 metagenome | ecosystem: Host-associated > Invertebrates > Cnidaria > Coral ...
CTAATCTATCTAATCTATCTAATCTATCTAATCTATCTAATCTATCTAATCTATCCTATCTATCTAATCTATCTAATCTATCTAATCTATCTAATCTATCTAACCCATCTATCTATCTATCTATCTATCGTATCTTTCCTATCTATCTATCTAATCTATCTAATCTATCTATCTAATCTATCTAATCTATCCTATCTATCTTTCCTATCTTTCCTATCTATCCATCTATCCATCTGTCTATCTATCTATCAATCTATCAATCAATCAATCTATCTATCTATCTAATCTTTCTAATCTATCCTATCTATCTATCTATCTATTTTTCTTTCTTATCTGTCTAATCTATCTAATCTATCTATTCTATCTAATCTATCTAGTCTATCTAATCTATCTAATCTATCTATCTATCTATCTATGTATCTATCTAATCTAATCTAATCTAATCTAATCTAATCTAATCTAATCTATCTAACCTATCTAATCTTTTTTCCTATCTTTCCTTTCTATCTATCTATCAATCAATCAATCAATCAATCTTATCTATCTCATCTATCTTGTCTATCTATCTATCTATCTAATCTAACCTATTCTAATCTAATCTAACCTAATCTAATCTAATCTAGTCTAGTCTAATCTAAGCTAATCTAAGCTAATCTAATCTAATCTTTCTAATCTATCTAATCTATCTCTTCTTTCTCATCTATCTAATCTATCTAATCTATCTAATGTATCTAATCTATCTAATCTATCTATCTATCTATCGATCAACCGATCGATCTATCTATCTATTTATCTATCTATCTATCTATCTATCTCTCTTTCTATCTATCTATCTATCTATCTATCCTATCTATCTATCTATCTATCTATCTATCCTATCTATCTATCTATCCTATCTATCTATCTATCCTATCTATCTATCTATCTATCTATCTATCCTATCTATCTATCTATCTATCTATCTATCTATCTATCTATCTATCTATCTTATCTATCTATCTATCTATGTAAAAGGTCTGCACTATCATCAAAATGCTATTCAACACCCAAGCCAACCCTGAACCAAACCAAAATATACAGTACACGAACCTTATGTAAATAGATCTTAAACCAACACTATGATCGAAGGAAGTTTAGAAGTTAAACTTCCGACAATCTGGAGAGATGAAAAGCAGAGGTGACAGCAGTCATAGAGTCAGAAAGGGGAAAGACCAGAAGCAAGAAGATGCAGGTGCGCGAAAAGGTAGGAAAGTCGCGAAACACTGTGTTTTTTCGATGTTTTGTTGCTCCGGAGAGTCGAAAAGTAGGCTCGCTAAAGCGGCGGGTGCGGAGACATCTGGGGAGATGAGAGATGAAAAGTTGCACGTCGTTGTGGCGAGAAGCAGATTTTGAAGTGAAAAGGCACAAAACACCTCAGCGCCGGAGCACTTTTGGAAGTTGCGATGTTGAAAAAGTGCACGGCGCTGTGGCGGGAAGCACATTTGGAAGTCAAAATGTACAAAACATAGCATGTTCGGAGCATTTTTGGAAGTTGAGATGTTGAAAAAGTGCACGTTGCTGTGGCGCGAAGCACATTTCCAAGCCAAAAGTTGCAAAGCACGTCGGGTCCGGAGCATTTTTGGAAGTTGAGATCTTGAAAAAGTGCACGCTGCTGTGGCGCGAAGCACATTTCCAACTCAAAAGTGTTAAAAACTGAGGGTCTCGGAGACATTTTGGACGTCCGGACGTCGTTTTGTGTGGCAGGCGCAGTGGATTGCGCACCGTGTCAAAAGTGACTCAAACGTTTGGGTTTTGTAGCATTTTCAAAAACGATGGCAGGCGTGGGACATTTGAAGAGGATCTGCAAAGATGCTTTTTTCGTGGCAGGCGCAGTACAAGAGGCATCTTCAGCAGAGATGTTCGGAGGTCAAGGAGCAGATTTCCTGAGAGAGGTTGCATTTCGGAGCATCAGATCATCAGCTTTGTCAAGATGATTTTTCGTGACAGGTGCAGCACTTCGTATGACCTGGACTCATGTTTTCGTGGCAGGCGCAATACTTTAGAGACATGGCATGGAAAAATCGCAAAACGCATTGGTACGAGGCCGTCAGCTCTGCGCTCAACTTTCCATTTTTGAAGGAAGTCTCGCAGAATTGCTTCGTTTTCGTTGTTGTCAACTTCAAAAAGTGAGAAAGTCTCGCAGAATTGCTTCGTTTTTGATGCCAACTTCAAAAATTGAGAAAGTCTTGCAGAATTGCTTCGTTTTCGATGTTGTCCAATTCAAAAAATTGAAGAAGTGTCGCAGAAATGCTTCGTTGCGGACATTCGACTACACTAACTACAACTTCACTACACTACACTACAACTACACTTCACTACATTGCACTGCATTACACTACACAACAACTTCAACTACAACTACACTACAACTACACCACAACTACACCACAACGACAACTACAACTACACCAGAGCTACAACTACAACTACACTACAACTGCACTACAACTACAGTACAACTACGCTACAACTACATGACAGTTACAACTACACTACAGCTACACTACACTAGACTAGACTACATTACATTACACTACACTACACTACATTACATTACATCGCACTACACACATTACACCTACACTACATTACACCACAACTGCAATTACAACTACACTACAACTACAACTACATTACGCTACAACTACGACTACACTAGACTACAACTACAACTACACTACACTACAACTACGACTGCGCTAGACTACAACTACATTACACTACAACTACACCACACTACACTACATTACGCTACACTACGCTGCACTGCCTCCAACCACCTTTCGATCCATCAGTGGGTTCGCTCTGCCATTCTTGCATCACACCAACTCACCTCTCCTATAGTTTGCTATCTCTGAAACTTCCGCCACCGCATTGTGCGGTACTACTGGTAACATCCAATGAAACTATGTGCATCGTTGTGCCTCAACCTACATTCTACATGTTTCCAGGGTGCATGTCGTGTAGTATTTACACCTTAAGTATCACATTCAACCCAGCACCTTACGTGTGAAAACAGGTGTCTTCAATCTGCTTTGGGGGGAGGCGCTGCGCCCTTGTTTTTGTTTTCTGTGGACCCTATGGGGTATATAGCATGAGTGCTGAGCACAGTTTGAATACGCTGTCAAGGCTCAAGAGAGATATAGAGGTACAGTCTGGATTAGGCGCAGTACTGACTTGGCTAATAGGCCTGAGAGTGAAAACAGTGCTTGCAGCCTGAGAAGACGCTTTAGCTGATCCTAGCTTCTTGAATAGGACGCTATTGCCCCTCTTCAAGTGGTAGCGGAGCTGTGGTCCTGCATTGCAGGTGAGCTCCAGGTAGAGCCCATAATGCATAGCCATGGCTATGATGACTTCGACATTGTCGATGAGCATGACTCCTATGCAATGAGACGTTCAGGACCCTCACAACCTGCTATACATATGACTCAACAGATGACCACAAAAGTAGCCCCTTCTTATGATGGAAGAACCAGTTTCTTTGCGTATGAAGATGCAGTTGGTGATTGGTGTGATATCACTGAGTTGGAGCCGAGAAACGTGGACCTGCTGTGAGGAACAGACTCGAAGGAGAAGCAGCTGTTTACAAAACAATTGTTAGACAGAGACCGGAGGGATCCTGCAAACGGTGTGAACTATTTCAAAAGGTTTTTACGACCACATTTCATCAAAGGTGAGCAGAACGTGTTCCTGTATAGGTTTACGCAGTTCATGAAACACAACAGAGGTTCTATGGATCTTCAACGTTGGATGACTCGATTTCAGACTACTGGCAATAGACTTATTGAGTCTTGGATGGATCTACTACCAGATGTAGAGATGACCAATCCTGAAGCCGCAGTATACATCGAACAACAACGTCAAGCTCATGTACAACAACAGCAGAACCTAGCAGGCATCGCAGCACAACCAGGACAACCACATGCAGCAGTTGCTTGGACAGATGAACTAGCATAAGAAGCATTCAATCAGTTCGTGACAAACAGGCGCGTGAGACAAAGGATGGCTTTCCCATTGGGAGACAACTTATCAGCATTGATATGTGTAAGTCTGGCAGATCTCACACAAGATCAGAGAAACACACTCACAAGCATCATGACTCACAGAGGCAGAACATTAGATCAATACAACATCACAGAACTCCGCGATATTTTCTTGGAAATGTTTCGCACAACAAAGACATCAGTAGACAATCCAATGATTCAGCCATCTGCTATTGGGCAGAGAAGACCTTTCCTCGTTCTGGAAGAAGGTGAACCAGAAGGAAGACGACGCCAACTACACATGGTTTCAGAGAAGGTTCCAAGGCAGGCAAACCAGACGAGGAGGAAAAGGCAAAGGTAAGAGAAAAGGACGTGGCAAAGGCCGAGGAGGAAGGAGATTCTTCAGGCCAAGAAGGAAAGGCAAAGGAAAAGGAAGAGAAGAAAAGGACGTGCCCACATGGTGGGTGAAGAAGAATATGAAGAAGAATGGCAAGAGACAGAAGAATGGAATGAGACATGGCAAGGTGGCTATTGGGCCGAAGAAGAGAACTGGAATGAAGGCTCATGGGTCGACGATGATCTGTACTACAAGGATGAGCATGGATTTCCAGAGGAAAGGAAAAGGTAAAGGCAAAGGAAAGAAAGGCAAGAAAGGCAAGGATGATGAAGGCAAAGGTGGCAAGCCAGGAGATGGAAAAGGAAAATCCAACTATGTGCAACCACAGACCCCATCACTTCCTGCTCCACAACAACAAGCTCACTATTCATCAGCAGCAAGCTCATCAGGGCATGGTTTTCTTGCAACTGTTGAGACAGAATGCTAGAGTTGAGACATTGTCAGCAACCTATGAAGAGCAAGAATACAAGAGAAGAACTCGACGAGGTGGACAAAACAAACGAGATGAGACGGCACGGCAAAACCTGGAAGAGCGCAAACGTTTTCCTGTTTTGGTAGGTGAAGTCTCTGCTTTACAACAGCTCTGAGATGTCAACCTCATCCAGTGCCCGTTGGACCTCAGTCGAGTGAGGCTTCATTGAAGCCATGTGAGAAAGGCACATCGTTTTTCATGTATGGATGCTTTGACTCATCAAAGGCATCACCTGAGGATCGAAGTGCTTTTTCATTTCATACCAATCAACCTGATCTGGCATGTGAGAATTGTCTAGCTTTTCACAATGAGAATTCTGCTCCACCAGCTGTGTGTATTTTTGGCCTTGGATGCACAAGAGCCATGGGCTCTCGGAAGGCAGTTGATGCATTTTGCAGATATGTTGACTCACATCCAAATTGTGGACTATGGTATGAGATTCAATCAACAAATTCGAGATTTTCCTTTGCAAACTCACAACAATCCAAGTGTACCTCAAGTGTACTGAAAAGATTGTCATCTACATGTATGATCATGGATGGACATCTCAGTTCACAGAGTTCGACATTGTCGAGGAAGGTGATGTCCCATTGATGATGTCACTTCTACAGATGAGAAACCTTGGATTTCAACTTGAACTTACACCAGAGAAAGCTTATTTGTCCTGTGCACGTATTGGCATGCGAAAAATGGTTTTGAGAACTGCTATAAGCACTCATCTCATCCTGGATTTGCAAGATGTTGCATGTTACATGGAACAAGTGTATTTCAAGACACCAACGCGCAAGAGCCCCCCCCACAAACCGATCACTTTGAGTACAGCCAGATTACTGTTCAACAAGATCCTGACGAAGAAGGTGATGCATTTGTAACTGGTGACTACTGGCACGGCAAGTTGATTCATTGAGAAAAGAACTCATTCGACATCACAGAGACAAACGACAGTATCTCCATGAGATGACACGATGTGAGAAGGCACCTATTCCTAGAGAACACCTTCTTGATGAACGTGAGACACACATTGAGCACATCGGCAACAAGAAGAAGGAGGTCAAGAAGGACAACTGGCGTGACGAGAAGAAGAGGTTCTCAGACAAACAGGAAGGTTTCTGGAAGGGCAAGTCTATATCTATAAGATCAAGGACGACTATGAGATCCCTGAAGGTGCCGTGAGGTCTGATATTGATCGTCAAGCCAAGCTTTTCAGAGGAAACCTTGATGATATCATGTTTCCAGCAGAATCCTCTTCATCAAAACCGTCAGATGTACAGAAAAAGCCAAGCTCACCAGAGGAGGCAGGCAAGAAGAAGAAAGGACCGAGCTTGAAAAAGATTGAGCCAGGTCCCAAACCTGCTATTCGACATGTAGGCAAACGCAAACCTGTAGTTGTGGTTGATCCCCACAAAGGTTCATCATCGAAGAAACCTAGTGGTTCAAAACCTGATGATGATGGTGTTGATGAACTTGACAAGATTGCCAAGGATGAACCTGAACCTTCAGTGTTTGGTGATGATCAACCAATATCTGTTCCTGCACGTCGTAAGAAGCAAGATTCAGAAAGTCAGATTGAGAAACTAGGTAGTGATGCTCTTGAGCCTAGGCGGGTTTCTGTTCCACTACCTGGTAGTGAAGTGCAAGCCATGACACCAGCTCTCCGAAAGATGTTGAAGAAGCTTGAAGATACAGTTGAACTGTACAAGCAGCTTCATGTCAAGCATTATCACATGTCACCAACTCAATTCAGAAGAAGGACTTCCATGTTGGGTCTTCCTGATTCTGTTTATGAGAAGTATGAAGATGTGGTGAACAAGTGTCGTGTGTGTAGTACTTCAGTTGCACCACCGCCGAGAGCCAGGATTTGAGGCATTAGGTCGTCCAACTTTGGAGATGCCATCTTTGTTGACCATGCCGAGATTTTGTTGAGGAAGAACAAGTACGTGGTGTTGCTTGTTCTTGATGGTGCATCGAACTTACTTTGGGCTACGGCAGACAACTCAATGAACAACAAAGAGACTATTCAGGCTCTGAGGTTGTGGACCGATGAGAACAATTGTTTGCCTAAATCCATTGTAGGTGATGAAGCTTTCTTTCAAGAAGACTTTCTGACTTATTATCGAACACGGTATCAAGGAATGTCCTTGTGGACCAAGGACACCATGGCCAAACAGAGCTGAATCAGTCAGACTCTTCAAACGTCAATGGCAGATAATGTCAAAGAATCCTGAAGATGATAGAAGATGATAGATTCAAAGGAGTGACAGTTAGAGAAGCTATCAAACGTACTGTTTGGGCCAGCAATACTCAACTCACTATCAGTGGTTATTCTCCTTTGGAAATTGCTACTGGTAGACGACCTCCAGATCTGTTGGACATTGAGACCTCTGATCCTGCTCAACTGAGCATTGAACCTTTAGTTGAAGACAGAACACAACAGGAGTTGCAGAGGTTGGCATTGAAGGCACATCAAGAGGCAAGACAGGCAGCCGATCTTAGGCATGACATGGCCAAGAGGGCTATGCATTCTGATGGTCCATACAAACCAGGTGAAAAGGTTTTTGTTTGGATGTCTCCTGCCAACGCTAACTCTATTTCGTCTAAGGCATTAAGGAAGGAAAGATGGATCAGAGGTACTGTGATCTCACAGGAAGGTGCTATGGTCAACATTCAAGTAGACAATGCTGTCATGCGTGTCAATCAATCGAAGGTCAGACGTGATCATGTTGAATGGCATGATGTTGCTGTTCCTGGACTTGACAATCCAGATCCTGCTCCACTTGCTTTACAAGATGAAGATGACTATGAACCAGAAATGAATGCCTCTTTTGCTGAGGCTTATCTTGGTGAACAATGTCATTGGTTCTGTCAGTCTGGCAAGTGTGATGTAGTTGAACTACTGACCAGCAACACTGGCCTTAGTTGGCATATGTCCAGAATGAACATGAAGGTTGGAGAACCGATTGATCACAAACATGAGTTCAGTTTCAACAGTAAGACGAAACAGTATGAGGTGTGGAAACAACTTGAAACACTTGATCCTGAATATGTGTTGATCACAAATCCTTTAAATTCATGGAAACACTCGATATACAAGTTTTGCCTTGAAGTGATGAAATGGCAAACTGATCGAGGAAAAGGATTTATTGTGATTGCACCTCCTGACTCAGGAATTGCCAAGTTCTTGAAACAGAAGAAACTTGAGAACGATAGGATCAAGTACGTGCTTGCTCAACACAACTTTGACATGACCAATAATTGTCGATGCAACATGGCTATCAAGTCATTGTTTATGTTCTATAACTATGAAGATGATTTTGGCTTGTTTGAACCAAGGTATGCCTTCACTCATGAAGGGAAACTTTGGAATGATCCACAATGGAAGACATTGCCATCACGTTTGTGTTCATTTGTCGCACACTTCACACAGCTTGTTCCATGGAAGGACATGAGACAGAACTTTCTTGTCGAAGATTTGTTGAGTGATTTTGATGATGGAGCACTCTGTGGTGCTTCAATGTTGTTGGATCGTGGCGCGGAGTGTTCACGCTTGTTGCAAGACTTGCATCATGTTGAGACTTCAGTTCCTGTGCTCTTGATGCACATACTTCCACAGAAGTTCACCACTCAGTTGCCTATCCAAACATTGAGAAAGATTGATCAGTTACCAAGAAGTACAGAGGCTAGTGTCAGAGAATCAACTGATCCCAGGATCATTGAACTGATCCCTGGGTTGAAGGATATCAGACAGAAGACATTGCCTCAAATGTACTTTGAAGTATGCAGAGTTTTTTGAGGAACTTATGGACGTGTGAATCCTTTGTTCCAACATCCTGAAGGTGCTGTTTTGCTTATTTGGAAACCTGGTGATTATGATCGTGTTTACCTCATGTTTGTGTCACAGTTGTATCCACATCACAGACAATTCAACATTCATGATTGGAGCATGATCGTCTATTCAGTTGAGACTACTGGTGCAATCAAGAGGAGAGTTGAACATCCTCCAACATCAAATGATTCACCAGATGACGCTGATCCAATGCATCCCGATCAGCATGGTGGTGTTCCTCCTGTTGAACCAGATGATGGTGCTGATGTTCCTATACCTGATGAACCAGATGATCCCTCTGGATGATGACAATCAGCCTGACTATCCAACTGGACCAGATCCAGATGATGCTGATAATGATGAAGAATATTTCATCCCAGATGATTCTGGACCACCACCAGGAGATGACATGGACATATCAGGAGTAATTCAGGACTCGGGGGAAACAGTTCCTATTGATTCAAGTTCTTCATCAACCCCGTTCTCAAATCCTGATATGCCAATTGAACAGATTGCTGATCCTGGGGATGATGGTCCTTCACCAGGAGATGATCCAATTTCAGAACCTCAGAGTCCAAAGGAAGCAAAGAGAATTTGCTGTTGATTCTTCTGATGCTTTGCCAAAGGCAAAGGCCAAGGTTATCATCAAGAGGCCAAAGGTACAGTTACCAGGTCACGTTCAACCAGTTTCAGTTCCTATGAAGAAGGATGATGTCTATCAAGAAGATGAAGGACTTTCACATGACCCTCAAGCCTCCAGTTCGAATGATACCTCGATTCCATTGCCGACGACGACGCCTACGTCCTTTGTGCCAGGCGACTATGCGCAGCAAGAACAACAACAACCATCACAACCAGCACAGGAAACTGAGGATGAAGTTATCTTATCATACTGATGATACTCCTGTGTTGACTGAAGAAGAAATATCTCAACTTCAAAAAGAAGATGCTGACACTGAACCTTACAATTCCGACAGTTCTCATTTTGTTGATGTTGATGGTACTGTTTTTGTTCCATTGAATCCCAAGCTTCATGCTGCTCCTGATTTTGGTTCATATGATGTTACTGGTTTCAAACAGTTTGAACAGTATTTGGCCAAGAATGTTAAGAAACAGCCAAAGGCTGAATCAGTGATCAGTCAAGAAGTTTTGAGAAAGTATGCCAAGGAGATCAAACAAGCCAAGCTTGAAGAATTCAGAAGTTTTCTGGATTTCACTGCCATGACATTCTGTGACAAGAGACGTCGTAAGATTGATAACTATGTCACTGGAAGATGGGTGCTAACCATCAAGGTTGATAAGGATGGCCAGTTTAAGAAGTTCAAGGCTAGATGTGCTTGTCGTGGATTTCAAGATGCTCAAAAGTATGACTTACAAACAGGCAGTCCCACGGCTACCAGGTATGGATTCCGTGTGGCATCTCAGCATGCCGCTTCAATGTTCTGGGATTTACTCCATCTGGACTTGAAAACTGCCTTCCTTCAGGGGGAAACATACGACTTAGACCGCTGCGTTATCCATGTTCAGTTGCCTACTGACATCGGTTTGCCCCCTTACTTGGTTGGTTTTTGCACTCGTTCAGTTTACGGTGTTGCGGACGCACGACGTCGGTGGTGGAACCGTCTTGGCAAATTTCTGATTTCACTTGGCATTCAACCAACAAGAGCTGACAGATGCACATATGTGTGCTATGATGGTGCTTTCAAGGAACCAAAACAAGTTCACTTTTCCGACTCTGAGGCAACAGAACCAGCACAAGTATCCTACTATGGCGCAG
>Ga0126342_10022248_pt1 | contig 10491 bp, 11 predicted proteins | sample Cyp1metagenome_FD_92528 | JGI IMG/M metagenome (GOLD analysis project Ga0126342, IMG submission 92528) | Coral microbial communities from Lord Howe Island, Old Settlement Bay, Australia - Cyphastrea 1 metagenome | ecosystem: Host-associated > Invertebrates > Cnidaria > Coral ...
CGACTTTCCTACCTTTTCGCGCATCTCCATCTTCTTTCTTCTTACTCTTTCTCTTCTACTCTTCTTTCTTCTAATCTTTCTCTTCTCTCTGCCTCTTCCCTGCTCTGCTTTTCATCTGTCCATGTTGTCGGAAGTTTGACTTCTAAACTTCCTTCGATTATTTGATATCTACCCAAAATCGTGGCCATCAGAAGTGAAATTTCATCATAAAGTCCGCCTCAGAAAAGCATCAGTCTTGACCTTCTTGTAATGAATTGTAGTGAGCCACGCGCCGTGAGGACCCCGGAAATCGATTGGAATGTCTTCGTTAGTTCTTATCACACAGTCACACGGTGTCGTTTCGGACTTCTTGGCCAAGTGTCCAAGAGCACCCAGTGGCCCATCTGAGCTAGAGTACCATAAGAAAGAGTGCAGCAAAAGTCACAAAGCCCAAATAGTTGGCTAACACTCCATGTCATATTGCATACTGTCCGCATCCTGAGCTTGGCAATACTGTTCCAGTGAAATAGAACCGCCTGCGCGACACTGCACAAGCATTTGAACTTGCGCTTGCATGGAAAGAAAAACCTCCAAAATCGAATATATATATATATATTATACGCATATGTCCCGATCACTGTAGCATTCTGTAGCAATCGTTCTGCGAGCTTGCAGTTTGACAAACGTGTTTTCTTGCTATTCAAAGAGAGTTTCCGGGGTTCACTTGATTTCGCTAACCAGAACTCACTCAATTGCTTACCAGAATTCACTTGATTCTACGAGTACCTGGCAAAATTCCAGAGACGCTTGGAAAGCAGCTTATTTTCAGTAGTCGTGTCATGCAGTCCAGAATGTGAGCTTTCGCAAATGGCACCTTCTTCACAAACGTCCACCACGCCCTCTGACACCAAGAGTTCAAGGGCGGACTCAAAGTTTCGCATCAGTGCCTGAGGATCCGAAAATTCAAAAAAAAGATATTTGAGCATTCAAATGCAAGCGTTCAAATGAGTCGGGAATTTCAAGACCAAAACAAATCCAACATATGATGGAGGATGCACTTGGAGGTCTGCTGTTTCTTGCTTGCTGGTCTCTGTTTTACTCAACCGGATTCTGTCTGTAACTTGAGAGTTGAGACTTGCACACGCAATGAACAATCATGATCAATCATGGACTGAATAATCATGAGCTATTCTGAATCTCTGTCTTTGTAGATTTGATGAAGCCGGGCTCTCTCGCAACACTCCTGATGCAGCACTGGTGCGGTTGAATTTTCGGCCCCCCATTGCTCTCCAGCCACGGCTTGTTGTGCCAAAGGCCGCTTCGGTGCATCTGAGACATTTGGGGTTGCTGCACCGGAGAATACAAATTCACCTGAGCTGTCAGAGCAGAATTATCAGCCGCCACGTGCACACAGACACAATTGATCACAATTGTATATAGAAATGCGATGAAATGCGTAAAGTCGCAATTGAGATCAATTGAGTTGTTTCTTGACCAGTTGCGTTTGAGAAGTCGACTGAGAAACCGCACATCCTGCCAACAACATCAAGCAGGAACAGGGTGCACAAATCAGAGGCCAAGCTATATGCCATGTCCAGCGTGCAGCTTGACGATGCTTGACAGCTTGACGGCTTGCAATCAAACTTCTACGTTCTCCGTGTCAAAATGCCGCAGGACTCTGTGGCTGTCCGACATGACGTTGGCTCGTTCGAGTCGACGAACGTTTGGTTGCCTGGCCGTGGTAGAAGCCGCAAACACATTGCTTCCCGTGACTTGTCTGTGTTCTACTGTTAAGTGGCCAAGTTGATCAAAGGGCCAAGGAAACGTGAGAAAACAAAGTGGAACGTTGTAGCTTTGTTTACTTATCCTGGCCACTTGGGTTTGGATCTCGAACAAAACCTGCCTCTGCACAGCTCGATGCAGAACTGCCGTAACAATCGCCTGGTGAATGAAAACGTGCACGCATAGATTCCTGCTGCAAACACGGCGACTCCAAGAGAACACGAAGTCCGTTGAGCAATTCCCAAGCAACTTGCGTTTGAGCCGCAACAAAAAGGGTTCCAACGGCAAAAGAAATCATGACACAGTCGGCTCCTGTAGTAGGAAAGTTCAAAGCTCATTCCGGGAGCAACGCAGTAGACAGGCTCCACAAGACCTCCAAGTGGCCCCCAGCATAAAGCATCATACAAACAACGGCATAAAACGGCATAAAAAACATATAAAAGCATATAAAAGCTGTATTTATTTGATGTTATTTGTATTGGCCTCTTGTGTGGGAATTGTGCCGAATGCAGATCGGACAACATCGATACTTCCGGGCGTGTCAAAACCCTGAGTGGGTGGTCGGGGAATGAGCATAATATGAATGATATGGCTTTGATGCAGCGTTCTTCTGGGCAAATGCGGTCAGTATCGCAAAACTCTTTGCATGCTTCAAAGACAGCCCTGAGCGGCTTGCGCACTGTGTTTGATGTTGCCTGGCGTACGCTTTAAACCCAGGTTGCCTCTGACCTGTATGCCCGACCAGCTTCTCGCCTGTGAATGTCTGTACAAGCTTTCCGAGAACTCGCAAGGCAGAGTCAACGACTTCGGCCGTGAGCTCGCCTGGAAAATCATAGAAACGCGACCTGGGCACAAAAATAGTCATCTTGAGAGAAATCGAAGGAGCACAAACGCAGCAGTGAAATAGTGACTGACTGTTGACTGTAATTTTGGACAATCCGTAGTTTAAAAAAAAAAGGAATGAACCGATGAATGCCCCATTCTTCAGATAAAGACAACCAATGTTCACATGGAGCAAACAGCCAGAATGAACTGTTGAGCTAGGTTGAACTGGCTTGAATTTGGTCGAACTCGTTCGAGAATTTGTGCTTTGTTTTCCACAAGCCAACCAACACACATGGACAGAGCCAAATACTCTCACGCACAGTATCGCACAGTAACAGTATGTCACAGTCACTGCAATTTTGGAGCCTCAAATTCCTTAAACTGGTCTCTAAATGGTCACCTTACAATGACAGACTTCGTTTTGTTGGGCTGAATGTGGTTGACCATGCCGGGATCATACAGTGATCCTTTCGTTCTTGAAGTTTGATGGGCTCTGTCTGTTTATGCATGTGCTATTTGGATTTTGAAACCAAACAGAGCTTCTTGGACTCAAATGGTCGGAAGTGATGAGATCCCCCGAAATCCACCTACTCTTCCCACATTTGGAGAGCATAAAACCAGCTATGCAACAGTTACAGTAGCAGAATTTCAGCTAAAGGGCATACTTTGTCAAACGGACTTGCAAGATTGATCTCTGTGTGTGTGTTTGCGTGTGCGTTTGTATCTTTATTTGGCAATTCCTGTCTGATGATGTTTGGCTGTTTGCACTTCAGGGTGGGGCGGGGTGGAAAAATGACGGTAGGAACAACAACAAAAGGCCGGAAATGACACCAGTGTTACAAGTCACAAAATGTTGCGTGGTCATATGTAAAAGATTGAACTTAGTTGACGTTGATGTGGTCACCTTGGCTACAATTTATATAAAAGAGTCAAGGAAAACCCCAAAACGTGGAAGGTAAAGGGGCACTTAGGGAAGTGCGGCCAAGCGAGAAAGTGGAGAGGGGGACATCGTCGCTGTTGCAGTTGATGATTGTATCTCGTATTGTTGTTGATTGCTGTCCTCGTTTCATGTTGATATTGTTGCTGAATGCTTTTTGGATCTTAAGATTTCTCCTGCAAAAATATGTTCTACACTTCACTACCCAAACCTGAGTCACGTCTGCGGGCACTTGGACGTGTGTTCCATAGGGTTTTGTCGGTAGATGCCGGACAAAACATGTGTTTTTAGCTGTTTTGGCACCAAAAATATCGCTTGCGCTCTTCATTTCGCCAGCTATTTGAGACTGCTGTGCCGAGAACACGTTTGCAAGAATCGTGTTATCACATATATTACCTGTGAGGTCGCTTTGCATCGCCATAGGCCAACTGCGTTCCAGAGAATGCAGGACTGCACTGGGTCTTGCTGCAGCTGCAATTGGATGTTCTATTCTATTGCAATTGGTCGCTGCTTTTGGGAACCCAAGACATCCCACCTAGGTCATGGCTACTTAATCAGTTGCAAAATTCAAGTCCGCAGCATAGGACATATCCTGGAGATATTCTTGCCCGGTCTGACTGGTGATGTGATGACTTCTCCGATGTAAGCAGTGCAAAGCGATTCTTGGCATTTGAACTGAAAGTGCTGCCAAGTTTGCATGTGTCCTCCGGATCTAATAACCTGAAAATATCTGAAAGTAACACGGTCAACACAACGCACGTTTCCAAAGGATGCAAGAAGGGGAGATGAGGCATAACACGGAAACTTGCAGCGCGCCTCCCCTCGCAGCCATTCCACTTTGTTGATCAAGGATCTTCTGCCAATACCGCGCCCCAAAGTGCAAAGGAGCACTGTACCGACCTGATGAAGTCTTGACGAATTGAGGTCTGTAAATTCATGTCAATTTCGATCAATTTCTGTATCTATTCTGCTTTTTGTGCCATCCTCTATATTTCCGCTCATTAAAATGTCTATATTCTATGCAGCTTTCCATAGCTTTCCCCGTCCACAGTACAATCCGACTGCAGGATCCTCTCAGTACTCTCAGCACGCACAGGGAGCCCCAAGGCCATTTCTTGCGCGAATTCATCAGTGTCAGGTCTAAGCCGACTGATTTGTGGCAACACATCTTGGAGCCCTCGGAGGAACCAGAGTCGAGAGCAATCCAAAGCGAAGACTCTGGTTCCATCGAATCACGAAGTCTTGAAACTTCAAACATCAAACCCAGTTTCTGCACATGGCAAAAATTTGAACTAGTTTGAATTTGTTCACGTTGGACTTCCAGCTACAAGGTTGCAGGGAAAAGGCTCTAGGATGTATCTGCTCAAAGATTCAAAATGGCAATTGCTTAGCGCTTTCTTTGCCATGCCAGTTGCCAAAAAGCTGGCATCAATTCAGGCGATCGGCTTGAGCGCCTTGTCTCAACTTCCAGACTCTAGCGAGAGATCTACAAACTGTGGCACCAACATAGAAACTCAAAGGACTTTCTGGTTTCAGAAGGAGAAGAAGAGACTTTGGCGAGCTGATCAAAAAAGCACAGTCCAACATATACAAACAAGCAATCAAGGAGTCAGTCCTAGATGCACAAAGGCATTCCTACTGCACGCACATGAAATACTACTGGAGCACAAAGCTGCATTTGAATTCCGGAAATGCTCGGCAAAATCCGCAGTGCTGCGCAGTTCTTGAGATGACCTTAGAGGCTGACGCATTCTGATCATTCTGGAAATACCAATGTGAAACAATGCAAAAAATATCAATTAAGTCCACATATTATATTATATTCCTGATATTTTTGGTGCCTGTCGAATGGGATCAACGCAATATGGTTTTTGCCAGATTTTGATACTGGACGAAAGTACGGAACCTGACAAAAACCAAAAACCTGCTTTTGGTGGACCTAAGATCCAGACAAATCAGCGCGCAGGGCACACAGGTGCATACATGTATGGGTCATGAGGATGATGAGCCTTAGATACCAAACAAGTCTGAAGAATCCTGAAGACACAAATGTTCGATGTCATTTCTGGATCTTATCCACACGGAGAATGGGCAGGATACGACTGGACACTACTTGCCTTTTGTGCGGATGTTCCACACATCCAAAAAAAAACAAGAGCAACCAACGAACCCGAATGCAGTCACGTAAAACATTTGTGTGAAGCAAATAGTTTCAACAATTTTGTACATTTTTCCTCTGCTACCGTACCAGTGTAGAGTATGGAGTGTGGAATGCAGTGGAGTGTGAAGACAGCGGAGTGTTGAGTGGGAATGTAGTGTGTAGGGTGTGAAGTGGGGATTGTGGAGTGTGAAGTGTCCAGTGTAAAGGGTGAAGTCTGGAGTGTAAAGTGTAGAGTGTGGAGTGTAAAGTGTAAAGCGTGGAGAGTAGAGTGAGGACTGTAAAGTGTGGAGTGCGAAGTGTCGAGATTGTCGAGTGTAAAGTGTAAAGTGTGGAGCATGAAGTGTAAAGTGTAGAGTGCGGAGTCCAAACTGCAGAGTGTAGAGTGTGGAGTGTAAAGTGTAGAGTGCGGAGTCTCGTGTAAAGGGCAGCGCCTGTGGAGTGTCAAGTGAAAAGTGCGAAGTGTAAAATGTAAAGTGTGGAGTGTAGAGTGCGGGGTGTCAAGTGTGAAGTGTAAATTGTAGAGTGTCGTGCGTAGTGTGTGGAGGGTGGAGTGTAAAGTGTAGAGTGTGGAGTGTATAGCGCATAGCCCGGAGTGCCAAGTGTAAAGCGTCGCGTATAGAGTGTACGGTGTGGAGTGTAAAGTGTGGAGTGCCAAGTGCAAAGTGTGAAGTGCAAAGTGCAAAGTGTAGAGTGTGGAGTGTACAGCATAGAGTGTAGAAGTGTAGAGTGTAAAGTGCGGGGTACAAACTGTAAAGCGTAAAGCGTAGACGGACCAAAATAATACTACACCTTCCACACTGGACGGATCTGCACCAAATGCTGTGCCTGCCACGCAAAATGACGATGGAGGTCTCCAAAGTGCTGCGCCTGCCACGAAAAATGCAACATCTTCTGAAAACCTTGCACACGTATTGCACATATCGCACAGAACGACTTTTGACACGTTGTGAAACATGTTGCAATGACACAAAGTGCCACGCCTGCCACGCAAAACGGCAGTTTGACCTCGTTTGAAACCTTTCAAGTTGAGAGGGTTTGGCAGCTTCCCCCATAGACACAGCGACGCCACAAGAAAACCAGAGAATCGAGATGAGACATGTATGAAAGCCGAAAACGAGCATTTCGTACGATGCTTCCTCAATGGTTCACACTTAGTAGCGCCAAAACTGACGCTTTCCTATGAGTTTTCCTGGTGAACACCAAAAATGGCTACCTCAAAATCGATGTTTCGTGCGAAGCTTCCGTCACTTTTCAGCACAGGTCACAAAATTCACGCCTGCCACGCAACTTGCACGCTGTCACCACTTGACGCAGCCCTGACAATGTGATTCGCCAAAAAAAACGCAACACCACATGTCTAAAGTGCTGTTCTTTCCACGCAAAATGACGATGGAGGTTTCGAAAGCGCGGCGCCTGACACGGAAAAATGCAACTCATCTTCTGAAAACCTTGCAAATGTGTTGCGCCTGTCACACAGAACGACTTTTGACACGTTATGAAACATGTTGCGATGACACAAAGTGCCACGCCTGCCGCACGAAACGAAGTTGCGCAAAGTTTGAACACCCAGAAGTCACCACTTTTGCAGCACTCTCCATAGGCACGGCCATTGCGCAATCATCGCGAATGGTTGCCGACGGCTGCCAACGGTTGCAAACTGTGCAAACGGTTGCGGACGGTTCCGGACACAAAAGCAGCGTCGAGCGAACACCTCTCCGCCCCCAGACCCCCAAAGTAAAACGAGAACCTTTCGCTACGCATTCGGGAACAAGACAGCATCTATCTATGCTCGTCTCTAGTGCTTTGAAAGCAAAAGCGCTGTTTGTTCATGCAGTGTGCTTCTTCAGTTTTGGCTCTCGTTGACAAGTGGCATAGACAGGCTGCATGTGCTGCATGTGCTGCCCATGCATGTGCTGCTCATACCAACAAGGCTGCCCAGGCATTTGAAACCCACCACACCTTGGAGTCCAGAACAAGGTGCAGTGTGCAGAATAGTGCAGAAACCTGCCAGAGCAGGAAATTGAACGCTCTGGACATCTCTGGGCTATCAATGCGAAAATAAAACTTTGATGCGACAGGAGAACCTTGACATGACGATGAAAGGCGGAAGTCGGAAGTGGCTGGCACTTTAGCGACGGCCCAAGGTGCTGAAGGACATGTCAAAGACAAAATGAGGGTTGCGATTGAATTTCAAAACACAAGAAGCTCCGCACACTCTGCCACCGTGCCATACCAAGATACATCGTCATAGGAGCTGGCACTTCCTCGCAGAATCACGCAAAGATTCTGCATGTGCAGGTATCTGTCTGGCTGTCTGTGTATGATAGGAATAATCCACGCATACACATCAGAGGCCGGCGGCAATATAAATGGCACTTATTTTTTGTCGACTTGTGCAAAAAAATCGCAACGTTGGCACACATCCAAGAATCTGCCGGGGCTTGTGAAATCGGAGCCACACGGTGAAAGTCTTCAGGTCGTTGTGCCGGTGGTGGTGGAACTGCAATGCGAAGGTTTTCGCCTGGCAAACACAGCTGTGCAAATGACATCAATGAACACAAAATAATGACGGCATTGAATCTTCCTGAACGCTCTGTAATGTCCCTCCTTGACTCAGGCCAATGAGCCAATGGTTCAATGGTTCTACTACAGCTCCAGTAAAAAGATGTGTAAACTCAAAGTTTTCCCACCTTTGATCTTGGCCAATTGGTAGCCATTGTTGGAGATCAGAAGGACATCATATCGTCCACTCTGCTTGTCCAACGACTGAACTCTGCCAGACAAGCCGTTGAATGCCTTGAAACACTTGTCTTCAGGTCATGTCACAGGTCGCTGGCACTCGTGGCACAGGAAAATCGACAGCATGTGGAGCCAAGTTGCAGGACACTTCGTGAGCCCTTCGACAAAGACATCGCATCCAGGTGCAAAAAAACCTTGGCAAAAATGCCAAAGTCCATCCCATTCCAAGTTTGCTTTAGGATGTTGGAGGTGGCACAGCCAGGAAAAGCTTGATTCTCGGCGCCTTGTGGCGCTTGCTTCGGAGGAGGAGGGACCGCAACTCTTGGTGGAGCCTCCTCTGTCCTTGTTGAGCCTTGCAACGTAAGAAGATTGAATGTCAGCAATAGGCATACGCACCTACACAGACTGCGCGCCCTGTCGAGCTTCCCAGTACCAAGAGAGTCGCCAAACTATGCATGTAAAGGTGTGTAAAAGATAGCGCAGGTATTCCATGCTATTCCATGCCTGCATCACTGTGCACCACGCTGCTCACTTCCTCTTGGGAATCCTCCCGTGGCACCGTTTGCTTTGCCGCTTGATTTGCAGTCTTCTTGGCATCTCCTGTGGTGTTGAGAGCGGTGCCGTGCCATCACAGGACTGTTTAAAAAAAGTGGTCGCTTAAATAATCAAACGGTTGCTGCCATTACTGCATGAAGGAGGGTCAAACTGACGGATGCTTTTCAGCTTGCTCTTTTATCGAACTGTATCCACTTGGTGTCTTTGTGTCCTTTCATCTTCTGAACTTCCTCTTCCCAGCACTTCCCAAACATGCCATGCGGCATGGATTGCACCATGCCTTAGAGCAACACGTCTGGAGCTTCCCACGGCACAAGTTGAATGAGATCTGTCTTGCGTAGATTGTCGTTGATGAAAGCGTCGCACTTGTCGGCCAAAAAGAAGCTGGCTACTTATCTAGAACCATACGTCAGAACGAAAGTAGGCTTCTCCTTGTTCGGGCGCCATCCATAGAAAACTCACGTTGCAATCCGCCGGCCTGCCGGCGTGTTTGATTGGAAGGTGTTGTTCCTGTTTCTGTTCTTGGCTTGTACTTGTTCCTTTGTTCTCTTGCTACGCGTTTTTGCTTCGTTTGAATCGTGTCCACTCCCCCCTCCCTCCCGGACTAGAACCATGCTACTACTATGCTACTAACCACTAACTACTAATCACTAACCACTAACTACTAACTATATTCTCACTACTAACTACTAACTACTAACTACTGCTACTAACTAGTAACTGCAAACTACTAACTACTGCTACTAGCACTACTAGCACTACTAGTACTACTAGCACGACTAGTACTACTAGTACTACTGCTGCTGCTACTACTACTGCTACTACTACCACCAACATCACCACCACCACCACTACCACCACTACCACTACTACCACCACTACCACTACCACTGCCATTAAACCGGTAGTGCCGGTAGCTAGTGAAACGGTCTACATAGCACTACAGTCGTCTAGCTGCACTAGTCACAGGACATACGCGGTAGTGACCTTATCGACTGATATTCATTTGCTATGCCATGCGGTCAATAGGCTGTTCAAGTCGGCACTTGCTACGCAAGATGCTTCTGCTCTGCGGCTCTGTCTTCGCCTCCTCTTCTTCTTCTCCTTCTTCTTCTTTTTTTCTGTGTCTCCTTCTTCTTCTTCTTCTCCTTCTCCTTCTCCTTCTCCTTCTCCTCCTCCTTCTCCTTCTCTTCTCCTTCTCTTCTCCTTCTCTTCTCCTTCTCCTTCTCCTTCTCCTTCTCCGTCTCCTTCTCCTTCTCCTTCTCCTTCTCCTTCTCCTTCTCCTTCTCCTTCTCCTTCTCCTTCTCCTTCTCCTTCTCTTCTCCTTCTCTTCTCCTTCTCCTCCTCCTTCTCCTCCTCCTTCTCTTCTCTTCTCCTTCTCCTTCTCCTTCTCCTTCTCCTTCTCCTTCTCCTTCTCCGTCTCCTTCTCCTTCTCCTTCTCCTTCTCCTTCTCCTTCTCCTTCTCCTTCTCCTTCTCCTTCTCCTTCTCCTTCTCCTTCTCCTTCTCCTTCTC
>Ga0126342_10022249_pt1 | contig 10490 bp, 7 predicted proteins | sample Cyp1metagenome_FD_92528 | JGI IMG/M metagenome (GOLD analysis project Ga0126342, IMG submission 92528) | Coral microbial communities from Lord Howe Island, Old Settlement Bay, Australia - Cyphastrea 1 metagenome | ecosystem: Host-associated > Invertebrates > Cnidaria > Coral ...
ATGACCCAATGGAATTGCAGATACCCTTCACAGAAAGGGCAAAGTTCATTCGATATGCCACACGGTACTATCCTCTCAACAATTAGTTGTTTTTTCAATTGAAATGTAAAGTCTTGTTGGTGGCACGAATCCTGACCACCCACAAGCCCAAACAACGTTTGGGACGAAACGCAAAAGACGCAAAAAATCAAGTGGTTAGGAGGGAGCCTTTAGAAATTGTTTGTTACATATTTCTAGAGTTTCCCCCAAAATTTTACGAAAAGTACATTCGAAAATTCTGGGGGCCACATTTTACTAAGCTGGCATGTTACCTCAGGATCGAAAATCAAGGTGAAACTAACCTTGGGATCACGGAGAAAATCTCTGAACTAGTTGGTCACTTTTTTCGACTAATCAGATAATTAATATTAATTAATAACAATTCAAGTAATAGTATATTAAGTATAACAATATTAACAAGATTAACAATATTAATATAACAATATTACTGATAACAATATTAACTAATAACATATAACATCATATAACCAATTTCTATCCCCAAGTACAAGTTGGGCGTATCATTAAGTACTTCGATACATCTACCATAAATTGGTGCTACAGCTGGCAACACAATCCATAAAATCCCTTATATGTCTTGGTCAAATACAAATTGTTGTTCGTTGAACTTGGCAAAAAAAACCTTTTCGGAAGGCTAAAAAAACGTGGGGGATAGATTCGCGCGCAAAATGCCTATGGTTGTTGGTTAAAGCCACCCCGAATCACCATTTTTCTCGGTCATCTTCCATCATTTGATCACCTTCAAAATCCTGATTGGTTGATGAAGGTCCAGCCCTCATAGTGGGGACACTATCACAATCTATCACGGGAAACAGCAAAAAATACCTAGCATCTTCCAAACATCTTCAGCATATTTGTGATCTATAATAATCAATAAGCAATACTACATAACCCATTTACTGAAGATCATCCCACTTAGTAACTGGTTTGTAACTGAGTTTAATTCACTCATTTTTAATTGGGACAAGCCACGAAATGGGGACTTAATAACCGTGGAAGAAATTTTGCACCACCCAAAAGGATGGTCGAAAGCCTCGAAAAAAACATGAGATAAACATGATGCTTGCCACCAACTGGTGCAGGATTTCGCAACCATCCACAGTACCATTATATACCATTTTTAGTATATTCCCTTTAAACTAAGTTGGGTTATAAACCATGAAAACTAGTTCGTTATATCTACCATAAACCATAGAATTCAGCCACTTTTCCAAGGCACCTTAGCTTCGCTATCGAACGGGGGCCCCATCCTGTGGATATTCCCAATTTTGATTGTTTGAAGACCGAAAACCGCCGCCTGAGGATATTCCGGATGGTGTCAGTCAAGCAGCTGCTGAAGTTGACGCCTGGCGCCCTGAAAAGATGGGGATGAAAGCAACAGCGTAGATAAGGCGATAAGGATATCTACCCTCTGGTAAATTAACATAGCTGACATAGATATTGAATATTGCCATTTATAGTTATGTAACAGTTTACCAGAGGGTAACTATTTATCCAATCTGCTGTAGTTCAATCTAGATCTAAACATTAATCAAAAAATCTTGATCTTGATCACTATCTGTCTAGCTGTCTATCTATCTAAATCTAAATCTTAGCAGACATCATAATCTATCTCTATCTAATATCTATATCATGAGACTTATAGGATAGCAAAACAATGTTGGTTTTGGATGGGATAGAACGGTGATGAAGCATCAATAGGGGTTGCCAGTCCCCATGGAACTGGCAGAAACCTTAGTTCACCAAGTGATGAACAAACCAAGTTAGCTATGGAATTACCCTCTGGTAAACTAACATAGCTATGGAAAATCACCATGTTTAATGGGAAAACTCACTATAAATGACAATTTTCAATAGCTATGTTAGTTTACCAGAGGGTACATATTGAAAAATCTGAGATTTGGGGTTCTTCCGGAGGTTTGGGGTTCCCCGGGTTCCCCCGAAGTATCGAAAAAAAGGTGAAAGTTACACGAAGCATGGGCAGTCACACAGGCAGTTACCATGTATCTGTATCTGTACAGTACACGACAAGTATGGCCATTGATGGGTTGTTTGATGGGTCAGAAGCGATGTATTTCTTCACCGAAATTCTTGTTAGTTGCTTTTCTGCTGGGTAAATGACTTGCCCTCTGGTAAACTAACAGTTTGCTATAGAAAATGGCAATTTACATAGTTGATTTACCCATCAAAAATTCATGGTGATTTTCCAGTTCGTTATGTAACAGTTTACCAGGCCGGGTAAATGACGGCATTCCAGGGGATTAAATCCATCGTACCTCGGCCATTAGGTGCAGCTCACCAGTTTTGGCACACGTTTACTGCTGGTGTCCACATATAAAAACTGCTTGGCTTAAGTCCCCGGTTGTGATGCCTCGAGCAAAATCACATTTCGGATAGAATTTTCCAGGTGTCCCAATCTCGAAAATCTGGATGTTGGGATGCTAAGTTGGAGTTTCCAGTTTTTTGGGACAGCATATAATTGTGATATCTCAACATCCGGATCAGTTTTCATCTTCAGCTCAGTTTTCAGCCTCTTTTTCTCCAAGAAACATGGGATTTTTTGACGTCCCAAAGTCCTCATCGAGGAGATCACAGAGATTTGCCAAAATCAGCTGGACATGTGCCACTTCGGCGTGGTGGCGAGCCACATCCCACAGGTGGACGAATGGGATGAAGGTTAATCTATGGTTAATCTATGGTTAATCTATGGTTAATAATGGTTAATAATTGGAATAACAATATATAACTGGTTGGTGGTTTGGAACATTTGGATTATTTTTTCATATATTGGGAATGTCATCATCCCAACTGACCAATATTTTTCAGAGGGGTTCAAACCACCAACCAGAATATCATGAAATCAGATTAACAAAACATTTCAGAAAAGCCATAAATAAATAAATCTACCACATGAAATCATGTTTTTTCTTCTATCATGGGACTAAATATCCCAATAGAATATAACAATATGAATATGTCCATTGTATGAATATGTCATATGGTCCATTATACATTAATATATATATAAATAATATATATGTATTTGGTTTACGTTCGCTGGTGCCACATTTTCTTCGCTGAGTTCGTGAACGAACTTAACTCCAAGAACTGTGGCTTTATGGGCACGAAAAAACCGGGTGTGGCATTCATGAAATCACGGGTAGATTTTTGCGTACAATTCCCAAATCCCGATTTTTCATGGATTGATGACCAAATAAATGACATATATATAATTATATATTATACACATATATATATACTGTATACATATTATATATATATATATATATGTATACATATATATATGTCTCTATGGGCGAATGAAACACCGACCGCTTTTAAGGTCGACCTCAGTGAACTCATTCTGTGTGTTTGATGGTGGGTGTTCCACATCTAAACGTTCACTGGTGGGGAGAACGACTCGTTTGCCACAAAGGTTTGTTTGGGTATCAACCCCCTAAGTATTAGGGGGAAAGGGATAGGTTGAACCCCCAATAAGGGGTTGATATTAGGTTTGTCACTCAATAAGTTTGGCATTGAACATCTCAGCCACATATTGGGTACCCCCCGAATGTGGATGAATGTGGATAGGTCGGATAGGTTCAGGGTGCCCAGCAGTTGTAAGTTGATTTATACACACCATTAGCTCTAGATATATCTACCATAAACCCAGGAAGTTATTCTAGTTATGAACCAACTTAGCGATTCCGAACCGGGGCACCACATCAGCCGGCCTTGACGTTTCGCACGGTCTCAACATGTCTCAACCATAGTATCCTGTGGCAGTCTTGCCTGATTGGCTGGAGACTCCAAATTTTCAGCATGGAAGTAGATGATGTGGGTTTTTCCATAAATGAGTTGGCCCAAAGTTGAAGTTTCAATCCAGAGAATGATTCGAATGATGATAAACCACTGGTTTTTGGAGTACTTCGAATGTGAGTTGTTCTGGGCATCATTTCAGCGAATCCCAAGTTTTCCATAGTTTTCCCGGGGGTCATCAACTTCACCGCTGGGGAAGTCTTCGAACTAGTCATGGAGGTTTTTGTTGGCTGGGAACATTACCCATAAATTCGGGTTTTTCATGGATTTTCCATTGTCATGTGCCATTGCCAGAGGGTAGTAAACCATGGCAAAACCCATGGCAAAACGACCTCCATCAGCCCAGGGGTAAAGAATTAATTCTTGAAGCCGCGCTCAAGAGAAGGAGAAAAACAAACTCATATCCCCATGTAATCAGACAACCCAATAATCCATCAGGGTTTTAGATGATGAAAATAGGACACGAAGACCCCCATTGATTTTGAGTCCTTACTGCTGGAATTTTTATGATGCGCCCCAATTACTCGATATGACCAAACACTGTTTCTCCTAAAATGCAGCCTTGAGACCGCTCGGGTTGTTACACCCAGATCCGAATCTGGCCGTTTGTTTCGATGCAGGTGTTGGTCTCTCACAACCAGGTAGATAACGGTACTTGCGCCATTTTTTTGAAACAGCTCGGAGACGCCTCCAGCAATGCATCCCGTGTGGAATGCAACACCGTCGCTTGGCTTGTCAGTCAACACATTTCGGACCCATGTGGCAGTTCTTTCATGGACTTTCACCAAACCATTAACCATCATTAACCATCATTAACTATCATTAACCATCATTAACCATCATTTATTAACCATTATTAAGCATCATTAACCATTAATGGTTATTAACCATGCCATGTCTTGTGGTTTATCATGGTTTACTTGCCCATTTCTTTGGGTCACCCGGGTCACCCGGGTCCCTCATGAGGTCACCAAGGGCCGCGGCGACGCAGTGATGATCGAGAAGTCGCCCGTGCACCTTAGCGCCAACCACCTGCAGATGCCGGGCGTAAGAGGTGCCCGGGGAGACAAACGATGCGGAAAGAGGATGGTTCGTCATGTTCCATAAATGATCCGAACATGGATGGTTTATTTCATGGAATATCCATCTCTAAACTCGGATGATTTGGGAGTATTGATCATTTCAGGAAACCTCCATGTGGGAGTTTCTAGACTGGTCTCACGGGATGATGAGATTTGGGGCTCCCATGAATAGGGAAACCATCCATGTGGTCTTTTGCGAGAACCACAAAACTCCAATTAGGGAGGATGTGTACCATCCATTTCTGGTAAAATTAGGGATTATTTTGTATTCTACCACATTAGTGTCAACTTTTGAACAGGGTGACCAATTTTAAACGTGGAGTATTCCTGTTTAAACGTGGACCTCCCTATTGATTTCCACTGGGAATTGATTTTGCGGGACTGACAGTAGCTGGAGGCAAAAAAACAATAGATGGGGATGTTTGCCAACCATTGGGATATGATGATGACGCAAGGGAATACGATTTAATCAACATTCAATACTGGTTGGTGGTTTGGAACATTTTTTTCCCAATAGTTGGGATGATGATCCAATCTGACTAATATTTTTCAGAGGGGTTGAAACCACCAACCTGAATATGGTATGGTTAGCAAATGGTCTTATAACCCAGTGATGAAAGGGGTACGTCTTTTTTAGCGGCAGAACTGGAGGTTTAAATGACCAATATATAGGTATAATGGGATGCTATGCGGGTCAGCAAATGGGGTTAGTTTAATATGCGACACTTGGGGGTTACGAGTTGTATCCCAACCTATCTGGGTTACTCCCGTTGCAATATACAGCGATTTTTCACACTGTTGCTGCAGCCCCGTTGGTATGTTATATGTCCCATGGAATATTCCCATTCTATTCCAGTTGATCCACCATTTCAATGGGAATTTCAGGATCCTAAAATTGAGGTACTGTACCGTATGAGGCAATATTTTGTGGGGATATTCCCTTACATAGTCCTTAAAAATAGGATTTACATGGTAGGTACCTCCAACCAATCGGTTCCTGTTGCATGGCCATTGACTATTTCCCATCAATCATCATTAATCGCCATGATTAACCATGATAGTCCTATTGTGTTCCATAATTTTGCATGATTAATCCCTATTAATCAGGGTTAAAGCACCATTTCTCATGCCAGGTATCTGGATTGATGGCCGGGGCGGCAACTCCGGCATGCCCGAGTTCACCATCACGGACAACCAGATCAGTGGAGCATCTTCCACGGGCATCGATTCTGAACGACGAAAATTCACGTTGGCGGAAGTGGTTCTCACGAATTGGGAAAGGCCTTAGAACTTCTGGATTGCAGACATTAAACAGATTCAATTATTGAATTTAGGACAACAGATGTGTTGGGAGTAGATGGATTTGCAACACATCTCACTCAAAAAGGTCAGCTGTGTGGGGATCAACAAACCACCAGAAAGCGGAGAATTTGGTGCAACCCCATTGCGTTCCTCTAGTAATCACCGTATGGTGATTGACATGGTCTCACACTATGATATTAACTGCACAGCTGGACCCAACCTTTCCCTTCTTGCTCATATTAGCAAGCATATTATCTCTACATGTCTCTACTTCTTGCCTATGATTCTCCATAAACTATCCATCAACCCATCTCTCTTGAATCTCAACGTCTTGAAATGTCATTTGGGAGCCCCTTGTCGCGCCGGCACATCAGGAAGTCATTGGAAAAAGCCGCTGGTGGTCGCAGGAATCTGCGAAATCTGCGTGCCCTGGCCACGTTGTTGGGGATTGATCCAGAGCGTGCGATGCTGATTTCCTGCCAGTTTTTCGTTGAACCAGTCCAATGACGTTAGGGTTTGTGCAAAATGGGGCACCCCATTCCAGCGATAAAGCATCATCTTTCCAAAACTGCAGTTTGTTGATGGGTAAATCTACAATTTGTGGGACAAAGCCAAGTATCAGATTATCACATGTTTGCTTAATATCCCATTAATTGTACCAAATAATAAACATATGATACTAGAAATCAGAAATCCCACAATTATAGTAATATCCCATTGTACCCACCATTCTGAACCTACTATATATCCTGCGCTTATAGACTGCTGGATTTCGACGAAATTCAGAGCTATTGTTAACAACAATATTATAGCTACGTTTTGTATGATAACAATATTACATCGTTTAAACAATCATACGAAACAATAAGAATAATACGAATTAGATAGTCATTGCTGATTTTTATGATAATTCAATCATTGCTTTTCGTTTTTTTGAACTATCATCCGAGCAGTGAAGAAACTTAATAATGGTACTAGATATATTATTGTTGCGATTTTTGCTTTTGATAAGATTAATAGATCATACGCATGTTCAGCAATGATAATCATTGCTTAGTATTCGTCATAATATTGCCTATTAAAGACACGCTTTATGTTCAGTGGTTATGATTAATATTATGATTGCTGTATTTTCAATAATCGGTGTTTTTTCTTAATCTATATGGACGGAAGAAGTCCTGCACCAGTTGGCAACTCTTTGCAACTCGAGTTCACACTGTAAATCATGGGATCATAACGGGATGATATCATTTGTTCATATCACCATCAATAATAACTTATTCTATCATATATATCAAATGTCTTACCAATAACATAGTAAGTATTGTTTGATTAATACGTTATAGATATCATTATCAAACACTGATATCCAAACACTACTTTGATATATTTTGTTTATCCTATTAAAGGTATATCATGGTAAATATCTCAGATATGTCATTACATATCCAATAATTTTATTAGGATAACATTAATATGTATTAATATATTAATATGTCTATATCAGATATCATGGTGGAGATATCATTACAACCAATAAGTTATATATATATATATATTAAAGATTCAAACAATAATATCCATACACTGAATATCTCAGATGTAGCATCATCTTATCTTCCAATTTTTAGTGGAAATTAATCTTCCAACCCCTATCTTCCAGGGTCTGTGTCAATTTACTGGATGGTAGTAAATTTATACATACACATATTTATCAGATATAAAGTATGTATCTTATCCTGTTTATCAGATATATCCTATCAGATATATCATCTATTATATCTACTTAATATGGATCTATAATGTATATATATATATACATATACATATACATATACATATACATTAAATATCTCAGATTAATATCCTATCCTATATATATATTTTTTAGATATATCCATTAAATATTTCACAATCATATTCATACATCAAGATATATCCTATCTGTTCGGGTCTATGTTACGGTTATCTTTGTATGGAGGGTATATTGTCCTGCAGATAATGAGGGACTGTATGGATCATAACATACTTAATGATCATAGATATCATAACATTATCATCTCATAAAATATCATGGTTATCTTAACATAGGATAAGATGGTTACTCTCTGGTAAACTAACATAGCTATTGAATATGGTCATTGTTAGTGGGAAAGCTCACTATTTCTATGGCCATTTTCAATAGCTATGTTAAATTACCAGAGGGTAACATTGTATAACATATCATTGTTTTCCAGATGCCCTCTGGTAATTTAACGGTTAGCTATTGAAAATGGCCATAGACATAGTTGATTTACCACCTATTAGCCTATTAGTCAGTTGAAACCACCAACCAGTCATATCATTATGGTTATCAGCCTAATAATAACATTGTATAATAACATTATTTAATATTATATAATGACAATAACATTGTAATAATAATATATATTCATCCTATAACATGATATAATGATAAGGATAATAATACCATTATTAATATTATTATATATAATCCTAATAATAACATTATCCTAATGATATTATATCAACTCCAATAACTATGGCTTATGGTACGCAAATAACTATAGTATTCATGGGGTTTATAAACCAACAAACATCACTGGGGGGCCCCACATTGTATAGATGATGGTTCAATCCCCATATCTGATGTGGGTGTATATCATCATCCCCCAAATGATTTTCACTCGCTATGTTAAATTACCAGAGGGTAACATTGTATAATAACATCATTTAATATTATATAATGATAACATATCATTATCTTATCATCTTTCTCAGATCCTCCAAGGACCAGCGAGTTGGTGGAAGTGGATGCCCAAGAGCTGGAGCGCTGGAATGACGACGGAAATCTCGGCGAAGGCGCCTTTCCGGCGCATTTCGTGGTGCTTTGGTCCGGTGAAACGTTTGTGAAACGTTATAAAACCAAAAACTGTTGGTAGATGTCTATAACATATACATCTAGTAGTTTATAACATATGGCTATATACTTGTTAGCTATATGTTAGTAGTTATAACTGTTAGTGGACATATCTTATATATCTATAGTTATAAACCATAGTTATATAAACATATAGCAAGTATAGATATATGTACCATAGTTTGGCGAAAAATGGACCTGTTTGTAACTAGTTCAATAAATCTATTGCATAAACCCGAACTTGGAGCTATAAACCAAGTTAGCTAACTGGACCGGCGCATCATTTGTTCAACATCCTGGGCAAACTTGTTGGAATTAGTTGGTTCATATTTCTTAACCATATATTTAGTAGATAATAGGCATATTTAGTCCCCAATAGGTATATTTGGTCCATCGTTTAGATGAATCTGGGTTATAAAACACTTGATATGGGTATGGGTCAATACCTATAGATACCATTTTTAGTGGGATGAACATCCATTTACCACCTATTTTGGGGTTCACTAGGTACCAGGGTTTTGACCCATCCCCATATAACCATCTAAAATTTGGGTAGATAGACAATGAATACTGGGATGATTTCGCGGATTTTAATGTGGGGTTTCCCCATCCAGAGGGGAGAGGCGGCTCTGAGCTATGGTTGTATCCGAGTATTCCCCGGGAGGCAGTTGAAGCCGAGAATTGAGTTTCTGAACCACATGGTAGTCAATAATCAATAATCACCACGAATCAGATTTTGGTGCATTTTGGGATCTTATCAATACCCTCTGGTAATTTGTTACATAGCTATTGAAAATGACCATTTATAGTGGATTTTCCCATGAAAAATGGTGATTTTCCATAGCTATGTTAGTTTACCAGAGGGTAATCACTAATCAATGATCAACCAGCATACAATCTGGCTGAATACTGGCTGGTGGATCTCACTTGAGGAATATGTTTATGATGGCTTGAAACCACCATCCAGCATATTGATCCATTGCTACCTGGGTTTGCTTCCGCGGGGTGCCCCCTATTTTGGCAATTTCAATTAGGACATGATTTTTGAACATGAGATTTTGAGGTCCCATCTTTTCGGACAAAAAGCTGGTAGCTCCCGATTTCGAGTGAGACATTTCATGCCATCTTGATGTGGTGAGTTCTCTGTTTTCCAGATTGTCAATTGCCCTGGTTGGTGTTATCCAACTTTGCCTATCTGTCCTACTTGGAATTGAACGCCTGACATCGTCCTGATTCTTGGTACTGACATCGGTGTGCAGACCTTCTGCGCTGTGTCCGGAGTGCATTGTTGACAACACCGGCGAAAC